>Ga0302287_10000181_pt1 | contig 39624 bp, 28 predicted proteins | sample III_Fen_E2_4_FD_200452 | JGI IMG/M metagenome (GOLD analysis project Ga0302287, IMG submission 200452) | Peat permafrost microbial communities from Stordalen Mire near Abisko, Sweden - III_Fen_E2_4 | ecosystem: Environmental > Terrestrial > Soil > Wetlands > Permafrost | place: Sweden: Abisko... | reverse complement strand
AACGGTTCCGGGGGTGATGTGTGGGTATTCCGTCATAAAAAATACAGGAATTGCATCACCGAAGAAGGTGTTGGAGTTGATGCCGTTAAACGGATGTACGGTGAATTTTCTAAGGACACGCAATCCGATCTTTCACCAAAAGATATTTATGACATAGCCGATGGAACGAAAGCCGGTGATCAGGAAGCTGCAAAACGTACATTCGCCGAAATGGGTGAAGAAGCGGGAGATACCATTGGACAAGCCATTACTCTGATTGATGGACTGATTGTGATCGGTGGCGGATTGACAGGAGCGGCAAAGTATTTTATGCCGGCGGTCATGTCGGAACTCAACGGAACTATTGGCAGGCTGGACGGAGAGACATTCAACCGGCTACAAATGAAAGCTTACAACCTAGATAACGAAGATGAGCTGAAAGCATTTATCAAGGGTAATTGTGAGCAGGTAACGATTCAGGGAGTTCCCGGGACAGTGGATTACCATTCGTCAAAACGTATCGGAATCGCGATCTCTAAACTGGGAGCAAGTAAAGCCATTGCGCTGGGTGCCTATAATTTTGCTCTTCAACAACTTGATTCGGTTGAAGTAAAAGCATAATGAATCCGGTATCTATTAAAAAAAACAGAAAAAGTCTCCACTTAGGGAGACTTTTTCTGTATGAAATATGGTGCAATGTCTATTTTCCCCTTGTATATTGTTTCGGCCAGGCAACATCAACTCCGCTTTTAGAAGCCGTAGTCAATGAAAAATAAGGATTTCTTAAAAGTTCTCTGGCTAATAATACCAGGTCTGCTTTTCCTGTTTCCAGTATTTCCGCTATTTGTTCACCGGTGGTTATCATTCCAACAGCTGAGGTCAGGATGCCGGTTTTTTTTATTTCTTCTGAAAAACGAACCTGATAGCCCGGTTCTACAGGAATTTTAGCCTTGGAGATATTCCCTCCGGTGGAACAATCAATCAAATCGACACCCTGTTCCTGTAATCTTCTGCTTAATTCTACGGAATCATTAATATCCCAACCCCCTTCAGTCCATTCTGTGGCAGAGAGTCTTACAAATAACGGATATTCAACTGGCCAGACTGTTTGAACAGCTGCGGTAATTTCCAGCAGCAACCGGATTCTGTTTTCGAAACTACCCCCGTATTCATCCGTTCGTTTGTTGCTCAGCGGCGAATAAAACTGGTGAATGAGGTATCCATGGGCTGCATGGATTTCAAGGACTTTGAAACCGGCTTGTTTAGCCCGTAAAGCGGTGGCTTTAAATTGACCGATGATCGTCCTGATCTCTGATACATCGAGTTTGTCGGGTGCAATTTCCGATGGATCGAATGGAATGGGCGAAGGTGCTACTGTCGGCCAGCCACCGTCATGGACTGAAAGTTGTTTCCCTCCGTTTGAGGGAATATCATGAGATGCTTTTCTGCCGGCATGGGCAATTTGTATCCCGGCAATTGCACCTTGATGATGCACGAAATTGGCTATTTTCTGTAGCCCTACGATTTGAGTATCGTTCCACAACCCTAAATCTAAGGGCGAGATTCTGCCTTCAGGTGACACAGAAGTCGCTTCCAGCATAATTAAACCGGTACCTCCAACTGCCCTTGTCCCGTAATGTACAAAATGCCAGTCGTTTGCAAATCCATTTACTGCAGAATATTGACACATTGGTGACATACCGATGCGATTTTTAAACGTAACGTCTTTAATTGTAAGTGGATCGTGTATTTTAGCCATCTGAGTTGAATAATTTTATTGTCACAAATTTAATTTAAATTCTATGAATGCAACAATGTACAATGAATAATGTTTGAATATAGCTGAAATTAGAAAAAAAGAGATTTTCCATTGATTTCCACAGATTAATTTTTATTAATGAAATTAAGAAAAAGATTGTCCACAGATTCCACAGATTTCCACAAATTTTTTTTTAAAATAAATGAATATGATTATCCGCAAAGACTAATCAAAAAGAATGTCTGACGAAATAAAATTCATTATTTTTGTATTCAGATTTCTACAAATTTCTTATTCTAATCCCCCAAAGTATAACTTATAATCCATTTTACTATACTCCTTAAATTGATCTTTAACTGGTTTTGGATCGGTTTTGGATTGGTTTTGGTATCCATAATTCTTTCATTTAATTCCAACAAATATGCCATATACCTTTATAGGTATATGGCATATATAAGGCTGATAAATGAATGTTAAGTGATTGATATATCGGAATAGCTACCAATCCAAAACCAATCCAAAACCAATCTAAAACCATTCCATATCCGTATCATAGACATATAGAGTTAGAGATGCATTCGAATTACAAATTTAAATATAAAATTTGATAATCTGTTTTTTTATCTAAAATAAATCATGGATTTAAAAAAAAACATGAATAATTTTTTTATGTAGAAGCTGTATTTGAGGATCCTGTTATTTGAAAATAAATTAGACAACTTACATCACGAACTGCTTATTATTATATTGTAAGCAAACAAAAGAATGAATTGATTTCCATCCTTGGTGTATCAACGGATTGAAAATATTAATGAAAATATTCTGTTTCAAATGGATCATGAAAATCCGGATTTATTCCTTTTGTTTGAACTATCGGGTTCTCATTTCAGAAACTGTTTTACTATAACAAAAAAGGGCATTCCAGGTCTTTATCAAACAAATAGTATTATAGAATAAACACAATTTTGAAAAAAACATATTTTTCAACCATTCATAATCGCGATTATCGATAAAAGTCGTATTTTTGTACCAAGGCATATCCGGCAATTAATTTTTCGGCAATTCTTCAGAACCGTTTTAGGTTCAACGTTGAAAATATTGGTAGACTGATCAGTCGATTTAAATCTGTAACATGCAACATTATAAACATGAAAATTAATATAGTAAATCATTCAAAACATTCCTTGCCGGAATATGCAACACCTTTATCAGCCGGGTTGGATTTGCGTGCTAATATCAACGAACCGGTGCTTCTTAAATCTTTGGAACGAAAATTGATACCTACCGGATTATTTATAGAGCTTCCTGAAGGATACGAAGCTCAGATCAGGCCAAGAAGCGGGTTGGCTATAAAAAAAGGGATTACGGTGCTCAATTCGCCGGGAACCATTGATGCGGATTACCGCGGAGAGATTTGTGTCATTCTGGTAAATTTATCAACCGAAGATTTTATCATCAATGATGGGGAACGGATTTGTCAAATGGTGATAGCTTCACACGCTCAGGCTGAATGGATGGAAGTAACAGAATTAAATGAAACAGACCGGGGAGCCGGTGGATTTGGCCATACCGGAAAAAATTAATCCGATTTCAGCAAAAATTGGATTCATACCGGAATGAGACTTTTTATCTTTGCATTATTAAATATGAATTAAAAAAATATGTTCAAAAAACATTCTCTGTGTCTATTTATTGTACTGGGTTTTTTATCTTGCTCCACAACTAAAAATGCAATTGTGTCGGCACCGGTAAAAGTGCCATTAAACGACTCAACTCAGCGGCAATTTGATTATTACTTCTTTGAAGGACTCAATCAAAAAGACAACCAGCAGTACGATCAGGCATTGGAAACATTCAGGTTATGCCTGGCCATTGATTCGTTGGATGCAGGGGTTCAATCGGAACTGGGAATATTATATGCTGTCATTGGTTTTAATGAAAACGCTGTTCAATGTTTAGAAAAAGCGATTAAAATTGATCCTTCAAACTGGTGGTATAATGTCAGGTTAATATCCATGTATTCGGGCTTAAAAGATTGGAAGAGATCCATTGAAATAACTACCAACCTTCAGAAAATCTATCCCAACAAGGAAGAAATTTATACCATGCTGGCTACTTTTTATAAAGAAACCAAAGAATATGATAAAGCAATTGCTGCTTTTGACCGACTCGAAAACCTGAATGGAATTGATGAGTCGTCATCGTTTGAAAAATTTCAGCTTTATATTTTATTAAATAAACCTCAGAAGGGAGTTGCCGAAATTGATAAACTGGTAAATAAATACCCTTCCGAAACCCGGTATAAGGTATTGAGGGGTGACATATTTATGCAACAGAAAATGCCGGATAAAGCTTTTGAAATTTATCAGAAAGTGTTGAAGGATGATCCTGAAAATCCATATGTCTACGTCTCGCTTTCGGAATACTATAAATCGGTCAATCAGCCGGACAAAGCGATGGAAGCAATTGTCAGCGCATTAAAAAGCGATAAACTGGATGTTGAAACCAAGGTAAGTGTGTTGGGTCAGTATGTTGAAAAATTTGCACAGGATTCTACAAAATTAGTAGAATCGGAAGGCTTGTTTAAGCTTTTGGTGGACCGCTATCCCATGGAAGAACAGGTTCACGGGTATTATACTGTTTTTCTGCTTTATCAGAAACGAAACGCTGAAGCACTTTCAGAACTCGAAACGATGATCAATATCAACCCGAAAAATGATCAGACCTGGATCCGGATGATACAAATTTATATAAACGATAAAAATTACAAGCAGATACTTAGTACGACTGCAAGAGCGATCGAGAATTTACCAAAACTTCCGGTTTGGTATTTTTATCGGGGGATTGCACAATATCAACTTGCCGACTATCGAGCTTCACTGGCTACGTATGAAAAAGGAATGCCGTTAATAACAGTAGAGCAGGCAGAGTTAAAAAGTGACTTTTATGCTCAGATTGCAGATATTTATTTTAAATTTGAGAAAAAAGATTCCGCATTCGTTAATTACGAAGCTTCACTAGCTGCCAACCCAAAGAATATAATGGTCATGAATAATTACGCCTATTATCTTTCGCTGGATAAGAAAGACCTGAAAAAAGCCGAGCGAATGAGTTCAAAAACCGTTGAACTTGAACCTAAGAACAGTACTTACCTGGATACTTACGCCTGGATTTTATATCAACAGGGAAATTATTCACTGGCAAAATTTTATATCGAACGGGCTATTGATAACCTTTCAAAAGAAGAAGAAGCCGGAGTTGTACTCGAACATTATGGTGATATTTTATGGATGAACAGCAAAGATACCGGAAAAGACGATGCAAAAGCATTGGAGATGTGGCAGAAATCGTATAATTCAGGGAATAAAACAGAAGAGTTAAAACAGAAAATTACAAATAAAGGTTGGAAAAGATAAGGCAGACAAAAGATTCAAGACAAAAGACAAAAGACAAAAGACAAAAGATAAAAGAGACCAGGAAAACGGAATTATCAATTCAGTCAATTAAAAAATAAAACAAATAAAAATGAAACAAAAAATAATAGTAGTAATAGCTTGTTCAATGCTGATCATGTCAGCTTGTAAGACTACCCGGCAAGTTGCAAAGCCAACTCTTCCTGCCAGTAACGGCCTCAGTCAACTTGTAGAAAATGTCAAAAAAGTGCAGCCACAATTCAAAACGGCCAATATCAGCAAAATGTCAATGGCCTTTAATGTGAACGAGCGGGAAGTAAACGTGTCGGCAGTTTGTAAAATGATAAAAGATTCAGCAATTTTTATTTCTATTCAGCCATTTATGGGAATCGAGTTATTCAAGGCCGAATTAAAGGAAGATAGTATCAAGGTATATGATAAAATGAACCATCGGTATTATGTGTCTGATTATGGTTTTTTTAAGAGACAATTTGGTGTTGATGTCGATTTCAACAGTTTTCAGGCTTTGCTTTCGGCTCAATTGTTTTGCATTGGAAAAAAAGAAGTGCTCACTGATAGTTGTAAGTTGATCACACTGCCCTCAGGAGTGAATAAAATAGAATTTAACAGTGGTAATATGTTTCAAAATACAGAAATATCTTCTCAGAACCAGATCCAGAAGGTCGTTCTGAAAGCTAAAAACAGCGATTATCTATTACAAACCGATTATAGCGAGTATACATTGATTAATGGTGTAAACTTTCCACAAAAAATCACATTACTTGCTACGGATCAAAAATCAAAAGCAACATGTGACTTTTCAATTTTAAGAGTAGAATTTAATGCAGATATCAAACTTTCCCCAACTAATCCCGACCGGTATACACTTGGTAATATTGACCAACTGCTAAAAAAATAAAAGTCTCTTTTAAAGAATATCTATAAAAACTATATTGATGCGCTTTCAAAACCATTTAAAACTATTAGTCCTGATCATTTCATTCATGACTACTATTTTCTCCATTCAGGCACAAACTGTTAAAGATCTGGAAGCTCAGCGGAAACAAACGCTTCAAAGAATCGAGTCAACAAACAAAATGTTGAACGAAACTAAGACTTCAAAACGGAGTACCTTGTATAAGCTGACAATCATTAAGAAAAATATCACGGACCGTAAAGTGCTTATAAAAAATATAAGTACTGAGATTGGACAATTGGATGAGCAGATTGCCAGGCTGGATCTGGAAAAAGCGAAGCTCGAAAGCCACATGCAAATATTAAAGTCCGATTATGCCCGGCTGGTACAGGAAGCCCATCTCAATCAGAATATGTATGCTAAAATTATGTTTGTGCTCTCGGCTAAAACATTTGACCAGTCGTACCGGCGTTTGAGGTACTTGCAGGAATATTCCGATTACAGGAAAGAACAGGTAAAAGAGATTGAAACGATTAAACTTCAGATTATACATAAAAACGATAGTCTTCAATCGCATAAAACAACCAAAGTTATAGTTGTTCAACAAAAAGAAACAGAAGCTCAGAACCTTACCAAGGATGAAACGAACGAGAAGATACTTCTGACCGATCTGCAAAAGAAAGAAAAGAAACTGAGGGCAGAAGTAAAAATTCAACAGAGAAAGGCAAATGACATCAATAATAAAATAGAGAGAATTATTGCCAATGAAGTCAGGAAAGCAGAGGCGAAACGTCAGGCTATCCAGAAAAGACATTTAGCCGAAGAAAACAGACGGAATGCCGAGAACAAACGTATTGCGGAGAACAAACGTATTGCAGAAAATAGACAAATTGCAATTGAAAACAGAAAGATCGCTGAAAAGAACAGACAGATCGCTGCCGATAATAAATCAAAAAGTGCAGCAAAAAGAACTCCCCGGATTAAAGTAAAACCTGAAATAAAAGCGCCTAAGGACGACAATGAAGATGACAACAACAATTCAACAGCCGGACTGACTCGTGAGGAAACTCAACTATCGGGAAGTTTCGGAAAGAATATTGGACGTTTACCATGGCCTACCTCAAATGGATTTATCAGCGGGCATTTCGGAATTCAGCAACATGCCGTTTTGAAACATGTGACTACAAACAATAAAGGGGTTTATATTCAAACACCTTCAGGAAGTACAGCCCGGGCTGTTTTCGAAGGTATCGTAACACAACGGTTCTCTATTCCGGGAAGTAATAATGCAGTCATCATCCAACATGGGAAATACCGTACGGTATATGCCAACCTGACTCAGATTTTTGTACGAGAAGGCGAACATGTAAGTGCTAAACAAGCTATCGGGAAAATATACACCGATGATGAAAACGGGAATAAAACAGAATTGTATTTCCAGGTTTGGAAAGATAAAAATATCCAAAACCCGGAGAGCTGGATTGCTAGGTAGTTGATTGGTTGATTGGTTAATTGGTTGATTGGTTGATTGGTTAATATGAAGATGCGAAGAGGGCGTGATTTTTAATAGAGTAATTGATTTAATGCAACTTTTCCAACGCGAAAACGAGGGTGAAGTTAGTGGGATAATATAATAACTGGAAATTGAATTCTTATGGAAGAGTTAGTAAAGGAATTACAATTAGTAGATTATGGTGATAGCAATATTATCACTCTCGAAGGCCTCGAACATGTTCGTCGCCGTCCGGGAATGTACATAGGTAAACTGGGCGACGGTACACATTCTGATGATGGAATTTATGTGCTGCTCAAAGAAGTACTTGACAACTGTATTGATGAATACCGTATGGGAGCCGGGAAATCCATTGAAGTCCGGGTGAACGATGGGAGAGTGGAAGTACGTGATTACGGGAGGGGTATCCCCCTTGGTAAAATGATTGAAGCTGTTTCGATCATGAATACCGGTGGTAAGTACGATTCAAAAGCATTTAAAAAATCTGTAGGATTGAATGGGGTGGGTACCAAAGCGGTAAATGCCCTTTCGGCTAAATTTGTTGTACAAAGTTTCCGTGATGGACAAAGCCGCAAGGCTGAATTTGAAAAAGGAAAACTGGTAAGCGATTCAGATATTTTTGTAGACAATAGCGATCGTGGTACGCTCATTTATTTTGAGCCTGATGGGACTATGTTCGAGAATTATTTTTACAAAGATGAATATATCGAAACCATGTTACGCAACTATGCGTATCTGAATACCGGCCTGACAATTAATTTTAACGGCAAGAAGATTCTTTCAAAAAACGGGTTGACTGACTTGCTGAATGAAAACATTACGGCACAGGCACTCTACCCCATCATCCATTTAAGAGGGGAAGATATCGAAATTGCCTTTACGCACAGCGATCAGTATGGCGAAGAGTATTATTCGTTTGTAAATGGTCAGCATACCACCCAGGGCGGTACTCATCAGAGTGCTTTTCGTGAAGCGGTGGCACGGACTATTAAAGAATTTTATTCCAAAAACATGGAGCTTGCCGATATTCGTAACGGGATTATTGCTGCGGTGGCTATCAGCGTGGAGGAACCAATTTTCGAATCGCAAACTAAGACAAAACTGGGCTCCCGTGATATGTCCAAAGGTGGAGCTTCGGTAAATAAGTTTATTTCCGATTTTCTTAAAAAAGAACTGGATAATTACTTACATCGCACCAGCGAAACTGCAAATATATTACTTCAGAAAATACAGGATTCCGAAAAAGAGCGTAAAGCCATTGCGGGAGTTACCAAGCTGGCACGCGAACGGGCAAAGAAAGTAAACCTCCATAATAAAAAACTTCGCGATTGCCGGATTCATTACAATGACTCGAAAGGTGATACGGATGGTTCCTGTATTTTTATTACCGAGGGTGATTCGGCAAGTGGTTCGATTACGAAGAGCCGGGATGTAAATTCACAAGCAGTGTTCAGTTTAAAAGGAAAACCCTTGAACAGCTACGGACTTACCAAAAAGATAGTGTATGAAAACGAAGAGTTCAACCTGTTACAGGCTGCTTTGAATATTGAAGACGGTATCGAAGGGTTGCGCTATAATAAAGTAATTGTTGCTACAGATGCCGATGTTGATGGTATGCACATACGCTTGTTGCTGATCACGTTTTTCCTGCAGTTCTTTCCCGAACTGATAAAGAAAGGGCATGTTCATATCCTTCAAACCCCGCTTTTCAGGGTGAGGAGCAAAAAGGAGACCTTGTATTGTTATTCGGAGGAAGAACGACTTTCGGCATTGGCTAAACTGGGTGCGAATCCCGAAATTACACGATTTAAAGGACTTGGTGAAATATCACCTGATGAGTTTCAACATTTTATCGGCAAGGATATGCGCCTGGATCAGGTTTCCCTGAAAAAAGAAGATGCTGTAGCCGACCTGTTATCATTCTATATGGGAAAAAATACCCCCGAACGCCAGAATTTCATTATCGACAACCTGGTGGTGGAAGAAGACATTGATTGATTTGCAATTTAAAGATTTACAATTTACTTGATAGATGGGAATTTCTTATTACAGTCAGGATGATTCAAGGGATTTGAATCCTGATGAATATTTTATGCACCAGGCCCTTTTAGAAGCCCAACAAGCCTTTAAAAAAGATGAAGTGCCCGTTGGTGCTATAGTTGTTTGTCAGGGCCGCATTATTGCCCGTGGACATAATCTTACCGAAACACTCACCGACGTCACTGCCCATGCCGAAATGCAGGCCATTACAGCAGCAGCCGGATTCCTGGGTGGCAAATACCTTACGGATTGTACCCTGTATGTCACTGTTGAACCTTGTGTGATGTGTGCCGGAGCATTGGGATGGTCACAGATCAGCCGCATTGTTTACGGGGCATCGGATGAAAAACGTGGCTATTACAAGTTTGCACCCAATGCCCTTCATCCCAAGACTGAAGTTGTGAAAGGTGTTTTAGAAGCAGAATGCAGCAGGTTGATGAAGGAGTTCTTTTTGTCAAAAAGGAATTGATGTGATGATGTGATGATGTGATGATAATGAGGTGAATGGTTGGTGGTAATGTATTGATAAGTTGATATGGTAATTTGCTAAATATTAATTTAATAATTATGTTATTATGGAAAAGAGAAATGAAATTTTAGAATTGAGTTTTGAATTTGCAGTTGATATTATTGAATTTTCAGAATTATTGGAAGAACACAAAAAGTACATTGTTGCACGTCAATTGTTAAAGTCTGGAACTTCTGTTGGTGCGAATATCAGAGAATCACAAAATTGCGAAAGCAGTGCAGATTTTGTACATAAATTAAAAATTGCTGCAAAAGAAGCAGAAGAAACCGAGTATTGGTTACTTTTATGTGAGCGGGCTAAAAAATATCCTTACGATCCTGGATTAATGACTAAATTGATTAGCATAAAAAGACTTTTGTCAAGTATTATTTCCAAAATGAAAACCAAAATTTGATATCTCAATATTACTAGAAGTTGTTTCATTTCAACTTCTAGTAATTATTACATCATTCACTTTATCACATCATCATATTAATTTATCATCACATCATCACATCATCACATTAATTCATCATCACATTTTCAAGTGTATCACTACCATTTCCGATTCTGTTCCAATCCTGTATTGAGGTCCCCAGATTCCGAGGCCGGAAGATACATAGTAATGCGTATTTCCTTTTTTCAGGTATCCGTAACCCAATTCATATATTCTCTTTACAAAGAGGTTTCCAGGAAAGAATTGCCCGTTATGGGTATGCCCTGAAATCTGTAAATCTATGTTGTTATTTTCAGCTTCTTCCAGATGAAACGGTTGATGATCCATCAATATCCGGGGTAATTTAACGTCCATTCCTGTCACAATCTCCTTGAGCGATTTACGATTCGGGTTGGTGCGGTCGTCCCTCCCCACAACATAAAAACTCCCATTGACCAGACTTGCCGAGTCACGCAGAAAGATGATCCCTGCCTTTTTTAGATATTCGGCTGTGGCACCGGGCGTTTCGGCATAATGTTCATGATTTCCGTTAATGGCATATACTCCCAGCGGTGCTTTAATAGCACGGAATTCTTCGAGCATGTTTTGCTTCACAACCGGTATCATCGATCTGTCGGAAATATCACCTGCCAGTAATACAATGTCGGGATGTTGGTCGTTGATCATTTTCACATACTTTTGAAGCATTTTTTTATCAATTGAAATGCCCAGATGAATATCACTCACCGCCACAATTTTTATGTCTTTGTTTTGTTTCGGTTTATTTGTACTCAGATTCAGGGTTACTGTCTGAGGATGATTAAACTTATAATTTCCTACGATTAAAGCGATTCCGGTAATTCCAAGCGTTACCACCATCGCCCACAACCGGAGGCCGGACATAAAAACAGGGGCAATATGTATAAATAAACTGAACAGACGTACGATATCAACCAACAAAAAAGACAAAAAGAGATAAATGAAAATAATGATATACGTGAAACCTGCAAAACTGACAGCTTTTGCAATTCCCTGGGGCATGGCATTGCTTAAAAGCATTCCTGACAATAATGCCAGAAAAAGCAAAATGGTTGTAACCAGATAAACCGGACGTAAAACAGAAGCGGCAGGCAATGCTTGCCAACCGCGCACCATAATGTAACTATTTAAAGATAAAAGTATCGCTAAAGCAATAAGAATAAATCCAATTTTCATGCTAAATGAATTAAATGAGTAATTGTTACTTGAAACGTTTGAACTAAGATAATGTTTTTATAACTTGTTTTGGACTTTCGGGATAACAGACAAAATTGATATTATAAGGACAAAACAATCAGAGCACAAAAGTAATCATTAATATGAATCTGTCAACTAAAAACGAATCATCATTGGTCGGATTGCACGGAACAACCGATACACAGGGACCTGGATATTTGTCTTTATTTAAGGGTTTTACACCGATGTGAATGTAGATTCTTTGCACATGGAAGGACTATCCTTTTTGTTTATATCCATTTTTAAACAGGTTGCAGCAATTAAAGCACGATAGTTCATTTCTTCTCCGGATGTTTTTAGTAGTATGTAGACTTTTTTATGCAGTATATCCGGTCACTTATCCCTCTAATGTTAAGACTATAAGGCTTTCTGTGAATCTAAAAATTCTATCTGTTAATAAATAATTAAATAAATTTCACCAAACATAGTATTGTATTCTTTTGTTGTATTTTTACGGTGTTTAACTAATTATTCCCTTCAATGAAAAAGATTCTTTTTACATTCTTTTTATTCATAAGTGTTTTTTGTGCTATACAAGCTCAAAAAGTGGGTCTCGTTTTAAGTGGGGGTGGAGCTAAAGGAATTACACATATTGGAATTATTAAGGCACTCGAAGAAAATAATATCCCGATTGATTATGTTGCCGGAACATCCATGGGTGCTATTGTAGGAAGCATGTATGCCATGGGTTTTACGATTGATGAAATGATTGCAACAATTAAATCCGATGACTTTAAACATTGGTCTACCGGAGAAATTGATTCTAATTATAAGTATTATTACCGGAATGCCGATCCAAAACCTAACTTTGTTGAAATATCATTTAATATTCACAACATAGATTCCATTAATTTAAAATCGGCTATCCTCCCCACCAATATTGTTTCGCCCCGGCAAATGAACTATGCGTTTGTTCCCCTTACTTCGCAGGCAAATGCGGCGGCAGGAGGTAATTTTGACAAATTGTTTGTACCATTCCGCTGTGTGGCATCAGATATTTACAGTAAAGAAGCAGTCGTTTTCCGCTATGGAAATTTAGGTGATGCCATTCATGCTTCGATTTCATACCCTTTTATGTTTAAGCCGGTTGTGATAGATAACCGGCTGTTATTCGATGGAGGAATATTCAATAATTTCCCGGTTGATGTGATGCGTAATGACTTTAAACCCGATTTTATGATTGGCAGTGTGGTTGCCAAAAATCCCCGGAAACCCGATGAACGGGATATTCTGATGCAAATTCAGAATATGATCATGAGCAAAACCGACTATACCATTCCTAAGAAAGAGGGGATACTTCTTAAATTCCACATGCCTACTTTCAAACTATTCGATTTCTCACGGGTGGATGAAATGGTTCAGCTGGGATATGATTCAACCATGAAACACATGGATGAAATAAAAGCAAGGGTGAAACGTCGGGTTACTACCGATGAAATAAATCTTAAGCGGAAAAATTTCAAGGATAGGTATCCGAAATTAATCTTTCAACACGTAGTGGTGAATGGGGTGGATAGCCTTCAAAAGAAATACATTCAGCAGGTATTTCATAATGACAACGAAGCTTTCACATTAAAAGATTTTAAAGAAGCATATTTTAAACTGATTTCTGATGTGAAGATACAGGAGGTGATACCTCATGCCATCTATAATTCTGCAGCTGGAAATTTCGATTTGCATTTAAATGTAAAAACACAGGATCACCTGAAAGTGCTGCTTGGTGGAAATGTATCTTCTTCAACTTCCAATCAGGCTTATTTTGGAGTAACCTATCAGAACCTGACTGAATATGCCCAATCTGTTTATATGGATGCCCAGTTTGGAAAAGTATATAACGGATTGGGAATAGGAGCCCGGATTGATATGCCCTCTCAGAAAAACTGGTATTTAAAAATGGCTGTTATCCTTCATAAATTCGATTATTTTGAAGGCGACCAAATATTCTATAATGATAACAGGACTTCTAATTTCATGCAGAATGAAATATACAGCAAGTTAAGTATGGGATTTCCATTGACCATGAAGGGCCGTCTCGAGTTTGGGGTCGGTTACGGCTATTTAACCGATAATTATTACCTGAATCGTGCGGCGATTACTTCCTCCACAAAAGAAGATGAAAGTCTTTTTTCACTGGGAAGTATTTTCACCCGGATCGAAAGCTATACCCTGAATAATATCATGTATCCTACTAAAGGTTATAGTCATTCCACCAGCCTTCAGCTCCTGGGAGGTGAACAAACCTACAGGTCATCAAGTGATCCATTAAAGAACGTGAATGATGTGTTTGATGTCTGGTTTCAATGGCGGGCAAAACACGAACAATATATTCAGATTTCACATCGTTTTACCCTTGGAACCTATGGTGAATTGGCACTCTCTTCCAGAAATCTGCTGCTTAACTACACTACAAGCGTCATCGAAGCCCCTGCTTTTCACCCGACACCCTATAGCCGAACCGTTTTTAATGAAGCCTATTGTGCCAATCAGTTTATAGCTGTTGGACTGAAACCAATCTATAACCTGACGAAAGATTTACATATCCGTGGAGAAGCATACTGGTTTGTTCCTTATAAAACAATCACCAGTGCCGCTGATAATACAGCTTATTACTCCGCACCGTTCCATACAACACAGTTCCTGGGTGAAACATCGCTGGTGTATAACTTTAAAATTGCTTCTGCCGGCATGTTCGTCAACTATTACTCTTCGTCAGTCAGCAAATGGAATTTTGGGATCAATATCGGGTTCCTGTTGTTTAATCCAAAATTTACAGAGTGATGATAGTCTTGTTATTTATCAGAAATAAGAAATAAAAAAACAGGCTTGCATGATTTACATGTAAGCCTGTTTTCTTTTGGGTTCAATTTGTTTATTTATTCGGGCTAAATTCAGCGCTGGCAAGTAAAGTAACTTTGTCTCCAACCATTGCTTCCGGAAATTTAGGGCCAATACCGAAATCCGATCTTTTTAAACTTCCGATTATTGTGAAGCCGGATGTTTCTTTCTTGTTCATCGGGTTAATAACTGTTCCATTGAAAGTGACATTTAAAACGACAGGTTTTGTAATGCCGTGCATAGTCAGGTTTCCAAGTAATTTGTAGTTTTTACCTTTAATTCTTGTGATGGAAGTGCTTTTAAAAACCAGTGTCGGATATTGTTGAGCATCAAAAAAATCGGCGCTTTTCAAATGTGTATCGCGTTGTTCTACTTCGGTATTGATACTGGCAATTTGTGCTGTAACTTCTATTTTGGCATCACTGTGATCAGCTTTTGTGCTCACGACTTTCACATCAAATTGTTTGAAGTCACCTGCAATATGTGAAATTGTCAGGTGCGATATCGTGAATCCTAAGCGGGAATGTGCAGGGTCTGATACCCACGTTTGCGAAAATGCTGTGAAAGCAAATAAAATAAGTACGATTGATAAACTAATTCTCTTCATAATGTTTTTTTTAAATATTTAATATTTAGTCAGTGGGTTAAATACTGACTTTTAGTTGGTACAAAGATACAGTGGTGCAGCAGGCAATTAATTACACTTTTCGGAAAAAGAGTGGCATTATTCGGTAGATGGAATATCCTTGTATGAAAGGAAAATGAAAGAGGTTGTGAATGCAGGTCTTATATTGGGTTCTTGTTTTAGCTCAACTAACTGTTACCGGATTTGGTAAGCCCGTTTTGTATGTTCTGGTATTGCATAGCCGTATTCCCGTATCATCAGGCAAAGAGTTTTAGATCAATTTTAAAATCAATTTTTGGTAGATGTCTATTTACATATTGGAGAGTTGAATTGCAATATGTTTTTGTTTTAAATTTATAATAAAAAAGAGTGAAGCCGGTTAACTTTCTATTAACAGCTTCACTCTTTATCATGTTTTAGAATCAGTAATCTAAATCATTTTATCCTTCCAGTATATTTTATCGAACAGATATTTTTGTACAACCAAGAGCGGTTTTCACAATATAGATTCCTTTTATCAGGTTTACATTCATTTTTCCTTCAGAAGCGAGGCCATCAATAATGGTTCTGCCGGTAAAATCAAATACACGAACGCGCCCATTATAGGTAGGAATTTTAATCTCACCGTTTGAATAATAAGCGGTAATTTTAGCATCTGCTTTTGGAGTAAAGAACCCTGTAATGAATGGTTTATTAAATATAAAATCATCCAAATACAGCGTGTGTTCTACATTATCAATGATGTTCTGTCCGAAGAATACATCTTTAATGACATCCTTGGATGCAAATGTGGGATCTGCAGCCCATATATCGGCAAGTGGAATTGTTACTTCGGTCCATGTATTTGCTGTTAAATCTGCAGTCAGATAATTTGCCATGTCTACTTTTCCGGATTTACTCGGAGTGCCACTTGTTGCTTCTAAGTAGATTTTTGGTAATGCTGTTTTTGCTAAATCAACAGGAGAATTTATCCATAAATCAAGACTGGTACTGTTTGATAAATCATAGACAGTCCATCCAATCGCCGCTACCATTGCTTCCCAATTCCCGTCGGTTGCTGATTTCCATTGTAGTTTAAGCGCATTCGGGCCAGATTTTACAGGTGATGTCACTACAGGAAGTTTATCACCGGGCGTTGTTGCTGTAGGATCAAATTTTTCAGCAGCAACCGTACTTGGAGCAGTAGGATTTACCCAACTTGTATCGTAAAAACGACTGTCAGTACTATTGCTGAATAAAACAGATAGAGTTACAAATGTAAAATCATCCAAATAAAGAATATGTTCTGTTTCATCGGTTGCATTTTGTTTGAAGAATACATCTTTAATGACATTCTTGGATGCAAATGCGGGATCTGCAGCCCATAAGTCTGCGAGTGGAATGGTTATTTCAGTCCAGGTATTTGCAGCCAGATCTGTTGTCAGATAGTCACCTAACTGAAGTATCCCCGTTACATTCGGCGTTCCGCTGAACGCTTCGAGATAGACTTTCGGTAATGCAGTTTTTGCTAAAGTAACTGGTGAATTAACCCAGAATTTCAGATGAGTCATAGTTGTCAGATCAAATGATTTCCACCCAATTGAAGCCACCAATGCTTTCCAGTCACCACCCGTCATTGATTTCCAATCGAGTTTTAAGGCATTGGTACCTGATTTTACAGGGGTAGTTACAACCGGTAATTTATCGCCGGGTGTTGTTGCCAACGGATCCCAGTTTTCAGTAACAACAGTACTTGGGGTAGTAGTAATCACCAGACTATTATCATAATAACGGTTGTCTGCACTGTTTTCAAACAAGGTTAGCAAAGTCAGTGCAGGAGGTGGAATGACACTTGGGTCGTACACCACCGTAATGTCATCGATATACGTAATGGCAGCAGGATCAACCGGTGTACTATAATCCGGGAATACACTAAACACAGTCACGTTTTTAATCCCGTTTGAATAGATATTGAACTCCATAGTTTCCCATACATTGGTTTGTGATGCAGGAGTAACAGGATCCATTTCCTTACTGACACCACCCTCACATTTAATTCGCAACTGAGAGGTGGCATTGGTTCTAAGATATTTAATTTCAATACGGTGATAACCTGTTGGAATCGGAGTTGTAAGTGTTGCATAGAATCCTGCCCAAATCTGGTTAACATCAGGTGTAGCATCAAAGCGTGCGCATTTCAGCACTTTATTGCTGGTATTAATACCCGCTTTTACGGGATTATCCACTACCGTAAAATCAAATGTTGCCGGTGGATTTACATGTAACTGACTGGTAAAATTTATCTGTCCGTTTTCAAAATCGTCAAGCACATAGGTTGCCAATTGTGCTGAAACCGTAACACTCACTGCGAGTGCTGTTAAACAAGTAAAAAGTAGTTTTTTCATAAAGATGGTCATTTAAATTGTTAAATAATAGTTTATCTTAATCGAGCCACTAATTTAAATTCTTTATTATCCTGAGTTTTCATATGAAGGGTATACTGTTTCCCATTTATTATTTTTGAAGTATTGAACGACCAGGTATTCTCACCCATCGGTGCATTTATTGTCGTATCGCTGATAGTTATGTTGGAACTGTCGGTAACGGTAAATTGTGTATTCCCGGAAGTGTTGATCACATAATTCAATTCATACACTTCCCTGTCGGGATGACGCATCATATCATATTCATTGGTTTTTGTGTTTACAACCGCTAAATTGAACCCTTCCGGATAATCAGGGTTTAATTTTACTCCTGCAAGCAACAATCCTGTTTTAACATGATTGTTTTTCATCATCAAATTCCATATCAGTCCTGAACGATAGTTTTCAATCATCACAACGATTGGACCCTGGTCAATTGCCAGGTGTCTTTTTTCGGATGTATTCGTATAGGGACAATAGGCATCTGCAAACCCATAGGTGCCCTGTGCGAGTGAATTGCCTGCCAGTTGAAGCAATACCTGCGTAGAGTAAAAAGGTGTATAAGGAAAGGATCCCAGTGAGGCAGTCGGGGCGATCACACCATCGTCGTTGACCGGAGAACGTGCCATGTAGTTTGTATACGGCGACTTCCCATCGTAACAGGCAGTTAATCCCCAGTTCTTTTCATCATATTTATAGCTTACAGGCGCTTCAACCAGACAATAATGACGATTTATCATGGTATGCGCTACATTTTGTTTCCAGTAATTCACATATTGATCTTCTATCCTTCTGGGATCCAGTCCTAAAAATGAATAATGGGCAAAGAACATAGGACCTCCTTTGACATCACCCAATGGAAGATTGTACCCATAGTAAGATGTGGTTGGATGATATATTGCTCCATTATTCAACCAGCCCAGGGTATACACATCTGTCGGAATATTATGCGACGGTGTTGAACCCAGCGCAAGGATATACACAATCCATGCTTCATTCCATCCTCTGACATCCATGGCTAACCTGTTCTCCTGCGAATACCAGAGCCAGTGCAACACCTTGTCTGTACCCCCGTAAAAACGCCAGTTCATCGTGTTCCAGAATGAGGCTACCGAATCGCGGATTTCTTTTTCCACTGCCGAATTCCCCGTATAATATTCTGAAGCGGTCAGTAATCCGGCAGCCATATAGGCACTTTCAACGATATCCCCGGTTTTTACCTGATCACCGAAAGGATAGGCAGTTCCATCCGGATTATACCAGTGCGACCACATTCCCTGGAATCGTTCGGCTTTGCCTAAAAACCGCACTATTTTTTGAGACCGCTCTGCTGCTTGCAGTCTGGTTATCCAGCCGCGTTCCGATCCGACTATTAAAGCCATTAATCCAAATCCACTGCCCCCGGTGGTGACGATTCCTCCATCCCCCCGGTCATTTCCTTCTAAGATCATGCCTGTCGGACTGGCACCTTCGTAGAAGTAATTGAACGTTTTATGCTGCCATTCATCCAAAACCGGTCGCACTTTGGCAGGAGAATAAGTATCATCATTTTTTATAACAACAATCGTTGGAACAACAGGTGACTTGCATGATGAAAGGAAAATGATAAGCAAAAGAATAAAAGTTGCCGACCCGGAGCGGTGCTCCGGGTTTTTATCATTTATTCTTATGGTATGTAGTTTCTTCATTTTTCAGTTATTATAACAATCCTAATTATATGATTTATGCAATTTGACTTTTAATATCAGTACAACCACCTAAAATATAAGAGGTACATTAATCTGTCAGGAATCAATCCGCAGTTAAATTGTGCCAAAAGAAATGTGATGATAATCTGTGTAAATCTGTGTCATCAGTGGACTATCTTTTTCTTCATCTTTTCAAGTAAAAATTAATCTGTGTAAATCAGTGTAATCTGTGGACAATCTTTTCTTTCATCTCTTTGTGTCATCAGTAGACTATCTTTTTCTTCATCTTTTCCAGTAAAAATTAATCTGTGTAAATCAGTGTCATCAGTGGACTATCTTTTTTTTTATTTTTTCATTAAAAATTAATCTGTGTAAATCAGTGTCATCAGTGGACTATCTTTTTCTTCATTTTTTCTATTAAAAATTAATCTATGTAAATCAGTATACTCTGTGGACAATCTTATGTTCATCAATACCCCGGATTTTGAGTAATCAGACCACCCGACTTGTCAATTTCGGTTTGAGGAATAGGGTATAATTCATGTTTCCCGACAACAAAACCTGTAATTGCCGTTTTTGCTTCGTCCCACCGGATCAGATCGAAGAAACGTTCCCATTCCATGGCAAGTTCGATACGTCTTTCCTGATGTACTTTTGCTCGAAGTTCGGTAATATCTGTAGTCGTTATTTTTGGTAACACAGCCGTATTACTGCCACGGGCACGTGCTCTCACCATTTCTAATTTATCCAATGCTTCTGTTGTATTCCCTGTTTCACAGGCGGCTTCGGCATGCATTAGTAAAACATCGGCATAACGGATAATACGGATATTCAGCCAATAAGCCTGAGGGTCGGACGACCGACCGTAAAGGGCCCTTTCTGCTGCAAGTGTATATGCTTTTTTATTGAAATACTGATATCCACCGGCGTCTGCCCTGACTGTCCTGCCTTCCAATACATCCCCGTTGGCAATAACCGACTCTGATTTTCGCGGATCGCCTGTTTCGTAGGCATTCATTAATACCTGACTCGGTGCGTTGAATCCCCACCCTAAATTTGGAAGACCACGAATTCCCTGGATTTGTCCAAACTGGCTTCCTAAATCTATTTGCAAAGAGGGTTTTTTGTCACAGTATACTTCGAATACCGATTCCGATCCATATTCATTGGCTTCTGAAAACATATCGGAGTAGAGCGTAGACAGGTTATTATCCCCGGATGCTATAATGGCTGTCGTTTGTGCTAAAGCTTCCGCCCATTTCTTTTCATACAGGTATACTTTTGCCAACACGGCACGGGCTGCATTTTGTGTAGCACGTCCCTGGTTTCCACTGGTATTTAGTGCCTGACGGGTTGGTAAAACAGGAATTGATGCGATCAGGTCTTTCTCTATATTGCTCCATATTTCTTCCCGTGTAGAACGAGCCGGTGATTTATCCGTTTGTGCCAGTACTTTATTTACCCACGGTACTCCACCAAATGCCTGTGCTAACCGGTAATACATCACCGAACGAAGGAACAGAGCTTCACCCCTGTAAGTATTCCGTTGAGTAAGTGGGACAGTATCTGCCAGCGCTGCCACAAGGGCGAGTGCTTCATTTGTATAATAAATGGTGCTGTAACAACTTTTATAATAATCGGCTATGTAAGCGTTGCTTGGTGTATAGCTTAAGGCTTTAAATGCAATCATATCCGAGCCACCATCATTAGGGAAGCTCCCCTTTTCAACATCCGGTGTGGCATAATTATTCATCGCCAACCCCGACCAGGCAAAGGCATAAGCTCTTAATGTGGCATACGATTGTAATAATTTTGCTTCCACTAAGACTGTTTTATTTAAATGACTGGTATCGGTGTACGTGGTGAAATTTTCATATCCTTTTGGCCTTAAATCCAGGAATTTGTCGGTACAGGATGCCAAACCAAAAAGTGCTATTGCTAATAATACTCTATTTTTTTTCATGATTTCAGAAATTAAAAGTTTACTGATAATCCTGCTGTGAACGTACTGGGAATCGGGTAAGTGCTCCCGTCATCAATACCTCCGGTGAGAAGATCGCCACCTACTTCCGGAGTATAACCGGTACTCTTTTTAAATGTAAAAGGGTTTTGGCTGTTTGCAAAGACGCGAAGCTTTGTAATGCCAATTCCTTTCAAAACCTTTGTTGGTAAATTGTATCCCAGCTGAATCGAACGAATTCTTAAATAGGCACCGCTTTCGAGCAGATTAGTCGATGGCTGGAAATTTTGTGATCGTGTAAGATCCAATATCGGTTCAAAATTGGAAGTCCCTTCACCGTGCCATCTATTCAGGGCTGTAGAGTAAAAATTAAACTGTGAAAAGCTGGAAAGTTTTTTAAGGTTAATGATTTGATTGCCGTAAACTCCATTAAAGTCAACAGTTAAATCAAAATCCTGATAGCCTGCATTTACAGTGAAGCCATAGGTGAAAGTAGGGATCGTGGAACCAATAAAAGTACGGTCTTTGGAAGTAATCTTCTGATCACCATCTAAATCTTTGAAGCGGATATCGCCGGGTTTTGAAGTCCAGGGTGCCTTATAATAATTATCTACCTCGGTTTGGTTCTGAAATATTCCATCCTGTACATATCCGTAAATGGCACCTACCGGATGACCAACAGAAGTAACATGGTATTTATCCGAAACAATATCCGAATTGTCATTCCCTAAAGACAATACTTTGTTTTTCAGTGTTGCTCCGTTTACTCCGGCGCCATACGTAAACTTCCCGATTTTATCGTGCCAGGCAAGTATAAATTCAACACCGCTGTTTTTGAGTGAACCGGCATTAGTTAATGCATAACCGGCACCAACCGATATGGAGGGTTGAACTCTGGCCAGTAAATCGTTTGTTGTTTTTGTAAAATAACCCGCTTCCAACGATAACCTGTTGTTGAAGAACTGGCTTTCAAATCCCGCATCCAATCCGGTGACTACTTCCCAATGCAAGTTTGAATCCACTAAATAATCCACTGTTGGCAAATAATACGTTGTGCCATTAACAACTACTTGTTGACCTTTTGGATTTAATTTCGGAAAATATAAAAAGCTTCCGATTTTATCGTTTCCAAGCATTCCCCATGAAGTTTTAAACTTCAAATAATCGAGTACGTCTTTCGTTCCACTCATGAAATTTTCATCAGAAATAACCCAACCCAATCCCACGGAAGGAAAATACCCCCAACGGTGGGTCGGCGAGAACTTTGAGGAGCCATCAATACGGAATGTAAGTGATGCCAGGTATTTGTCTGCAAAGGAATAATTGACCCTGCCCAGATAGGAAATAAAGGATTCAGCATCATAGGTATCAGTATTACTTTTTCCCAATGCAGCTCCCTGACTCAACATTTTGAGGTCATCGGGAATAATATACGGGTGGACTGTACTCTCCAGCGTATCGGCAGTAGCAGTAAATCCAAGTGCTTTTTGAACCCTGGCGGTGTAACCCACCATGGCGTTGATTTTATGGACTGCTATTTTTTTGTTGTAATTTAATATAAAGTCAGCCTGATACTTTGTGTATTCCGCTTCGTTTCGTTTAAAAGAAGTAAATTCGCTTTTATACGAGGATATCGAGGTAGCATTATTTATGTTGAATTTTGGAGTATACACACTGCCCAGATTGATACCAACATCACCGTATCCGGTTGCTTTGAAGGTAAAATCTTTCAGAAAATTTAGTTCAGCATACACATTTCCTACTGCCCGATATCCATAATTCGTGGTATTTCCTTTATTGATTTCCATTACGGCAACCGGGTTCGGAACATCTTTCTGGATAGCCGGATTTGGTGTGTAATACGAAGCAATATTATCCGGATTATGATCGCCAACCGGAGAGTATGGAGAATAGGTCGGAACAGCCTCCACGGCATTGATTACGCTTGCCGATGCCGGAGTGGCATCCCATCGGCTTAAGTTGACATTCCCCCCTGACTTCAGATTTTTTGAAATGATATAATCGCCTGCCCAACGTCCATTAAACCGTCGGTAATCATTGTATTTTACAATTCCTTCCTGTTCGAAATAACCGATAGAAAATACGGTACTGACTTTATCGGTCGAATTGCTGATTGTTATCCCATGGCTTGTAATCAATGCCGGATGGAATATATACGATTGCCAGTCCGTACCACCACCCAGCAAATCGGGTACCCAATCGGGTGCTGACGGGTTTGCATTTTTTAGTTGTTCATTGTACAACAGAGTAAATTCAGAAGCGTTCGTCAGTTTAACCCGGTCCTGATTCAGAAGTATCTGTGTTCCAACATATCCATCATAACTTACATTCAGTTTTCCTTTTTCGGCACGTTTCGTGGTAATGATGATTACACCGTTGGCACCCTGAACTCCAAATATTGCCAGGGAGGATGGGTCTTTCAATACTTCTATGGAGGTTATGTCGTTTGGGCTTATAAAGTCGACGTTGTCAATAAACATTCCATCAACGACAAACAAGGGGTTTGTATTCGCATTAATAGTGGCTACACCGCGAAGTCGTATTGTCGGACTTCCACCGGCCGATCCGTTATTTGTAACAAGCAGTCCGGGAACTTTCCCTTGCAATGCATTCACCGGATTATAGTTCGGCGAAGTTTTAAGACTTTCACCGCTGATGGATACGATCGAACCGGTGAGGTCTCTTTTGCGCGATGTGCCGTATCCTACTACTACGACTTCTTCTAAATTTTCTATGTTTGGAACCAGTAGTATGTGCAACTGGTTATTGTCGTTTATTACCAACTCCTGGCTCAGATAACCAACATACGAAATCAGTAATACGGTCCCTTTTGGCATGGCAAAGGCAAATTTACCATCCAGATCGGTAATAGTTCCATTGCTGGTTCCTTTTTGAATCACGGTTGCTCCAATCAATGGATCTCCTGTTTTTTTGTCGACGACTACACCGCCCACATTTAAAGTTTGAGCGAAGAGTGAGCCTAGCGGTATAAGTGCAACCAATAATAAGTAAATGATTCTTGTTTTCATATTGTGATTTTTTGGTTAACTTATTTATCAGTATAAATCCAACTCTCTATCCTTTTTCAAGAATCTACGGACTGCTTATAAATAAATTCCAAAGCAATCCGCTCCTGAATTCAAAATTATTTTGGCTGTTTGGTTCCCGGGTAAGGTCAGTTTCAGCTATCTGTCGACCCCCAGTTAGTCTTTCATTACATGCATCATACCCATTCTTTTCATATAATTGTTCCCTGGAAGTAGCCACTGATTTGTTTGCTTTACAAAGCGAAGGGAGCTTTTACTTCGACAGGAGTGATTTTCCATTTCAACTTTAGGATTCAATGCTTCGGGGAAAATCATTTATGGGATCCTCTGAATCAAAAAGTATTTAAAATATTTACTATACACAATTACCTTATGTAATTAACATAAATATACACTCTTTGCATTCGTGTATATTCTTATACTGTTTTGTTTATCCTGTACATGTATTTGTTAAACAGTTAGCAATTAAACTTTAAGTTAAAATTCAAGTGAAGAATAGTAAATTTCCCTACTTTATTTCCAAGTCGGTTTTTATTGTTAAAATGTTATTATAATGTAAAAGATAAATTGTTTTGTTATAACAGTTCTCGTGTACTGATGGTTCATTGAAATTCAAAGTAGGTATAATTATACTTATTTGATTCATTTATTCTGACTTCTCATGATGAATAAATCCGATACCGGATTGTATATCCGATTCAGGTAAGTTTCCCCGTTCCAATAAAACGAATGGTTGAAAAGACTTGATTCAGGTTTGCAGATATCAAACGACTCAATTTCTTGGCTATTCAGTATTCAATAATCTTTTTTAAAACCGCTCCTATGGTGCATGGCATTTTATCTGTCCCTTTTTTAAGGAACGGTATCCTATTTGAATTGCCCGGGGATTTAAAAATAAGTGTGTTGATGAATCCTGAGAATGTTTTAAAGCTAACTCTAAGTTCAACGAGATGAACACCCGGGCAGACCATTAATTTTATGAACAAGCACTGGCTTCAAACTTCTTATGCTTTTATTGCTGTTTTACTCCCCTTTTAGTCCCCTTTTACATAGGTCCGTATATACTCCGTTACAGGCCCGTATATAGTCCGTTACAGGTCCGTACTTATATAGATACGGACTACTAACGGACTATATACCGGGTACTTATGGTCAGGATACCGTTTCAAAGTAAATGGGAATAAAACCAGAATAAAAGGGGAGTAAAAAGATATTAAACAAAAAGGAGGGAATTTAATTATGATTTGATTAAGATGATAGGATTATCCGGAAAAAAGCCTCTCCGGATAATCCTATTCTGCAAAAAGGAATTGAATTATAAACTCATAAAGTATTTAAAAAACCAGGAATCCTTACTTAAAGATAAAATGGATGTATCCAAAGCCAAGAATTAGACTGATGGTTGAATCCCGAAAATAGCAATGAGTATCGAAAGCGTTACCCAATGCGGTAACTCCTTTCATTCAATACGTAAATCCCAGCTTAGTAAGTCCTGCCTGCACATTGCTGTTTTGCATAAACAGGTTCCAAAGCAGTCCGGTGCGGTAGTTTTCAATCATGGCCACAATGGGTCCCTGGTCGATAGCCAGGTAGGAACTGGCAAACCACTGTTGGTTGAGGTTGAAGGCATCGGTAAAGCCGTAGGTTCCCCAAATTTTATCCCCCAATGTGTAGTAGAAGAAATGCAATGCCTGCATACTTTCAACAGGAGTATAAGGGAATGACGACAAGGCGGCGGTAGGAGCAATTACACCGACATCATTGGTCGGTGATGAAGCTGTATATCCGGTTGAAATATCACTGGCTGTAAGGCCCCAGCAATTGGCCCCGAAACCATAATTCTTTCTCGGATTCGTCACACAATACTGGTAGTTGATACGGGCATGGGCTGTGTTTTGTTGCCAGTAACCGGCATAGGTATCCGTTAGTTTCCGTGGGTCAAGTCCCAGGAAGGAATAATGCGCAAAGAACATCGGACCTCCATAATCCTGTCCGAGAGGGAGGGTGGTACCGTAGAATGCCTTTCCATTTTTCATTCCGCCGTTCGATGCCCAGCCATTGTCATATACGGCTTTGGTAATCGGGTAGGTGGGTGATGAAGCTGCCAGCACATAGACTATCAAAGCCTCGTCCCATCCCGTAATGGGCATATTCATCGACCAGGCGTAATTTGGCGACCAATGCCAGTAGAGCTTTTGTTGTACACCTTGCCGGAACCACGTCCACTCTACATTTTCCCACAGAGTTTCAATGTTGGCACACATCGCTTTTTCAGCAACAGTACCATTTTTATAGTAGGATTGGACCGTGAGTAATCCCTGCATAAAGAATGCTGTTTCCACCAGATCGGCACCGTTATCCTGAGTGCCGAATGGAATCACCTTGCCGGTTGTCCCGTTCATCCAGTGAGGAAATGCACCATGGAATTTATCTGTGGTAGTAAGGTTCAGAAAGTCGATAATTTTGTTCATGCGGTTAAGTCCATCGGCCCGTGTAATGAATCCCCGTTCAATGGCTACGGGAATCCCCATGATACCAAATCCGGTACCTCCGAATGTGACAATATCACCCGAATTCAGACGCTCACGTGCCATGCCTGAAACAGGATGAGACGTGTTCCAAAAGTAATCGAATGTTTTTTTCTGTACCAGGGTCAGTAAGCTGTCATCAGTAATAACTGGAAACTTGGGGGCTGGATTCAGGAGAGTGATAAAAGTATATTCGTAGGAGTCAATGAGTTTGATACCCAAGTTTTCTCCGGCTATAAGTTCAATTTTATACGCTGCATAATAATTAAGCGTTTTTTTGATTCGGAATGAAAGTTCTGATTTACTTGTATCAGATAAAATCACAAATCCTGTATCCACATTATTCGTGATATACAGTTTGGATGGATCCAGTTTGGTAGGATCAATTTTGGATGAAAAGAGAATATGAATGACTGCTGAATCGATAGGGACACCATAAACTTTGCCTCCTGTCCCGATTGAGCTTCCATTTATAGTTACCGATTGAATATAGGTGTTAACCGGCAGAACAGGTACAGAAGCCGTATTGCATGAAACGAGTAAAAACAAAATACTGACAAAGCAGAGGATGCGTGTTTTCATAACAGGAAGATAATTAGAAAAATACAGGGAGAATGTAGTACATCCTCCCTGTAAAATTGATAAATAATGTTTTTTAATTTATTACCGAAATTTCAGCTTCATACAATGCTTTCACTTCAGTATCAGATAATGCTTTATTATAAACCCTGATTTCATCAATCATGCCCGGAAAATAAACCATCCAAGAGTCAGTTGCTGTACCAAGGGCAAGTTTTCCCCATGCACCAATATAAAATTTGGTCATGTCTACAAAAGTCAAAGCTCCTAATAATGGTTGAGCACCTACTGTTGGTACCGGTCCGGCATATTTTATACCTGTATTGACTAATGAGCCATTTACGTACAATGACATTACCGAAGTTGTTTTATTGTAAGTGCTTACTACATGAATCCATTTATCGGTAGTATTAGCTTTTTTAAATGTATACATATCCTGTCCTTGCCATTCAGAGGTCGAGTTGCGGATATATGGTTTCAGCGCTAACGAATCGGCATTTGATTGACTTTCAATGACCAGGTTGAAATTTCCCATATTGGCATCACCTCCATTAACACTAAATGCAGAAGCGGCTCCACCTGTTGGTGCCGGTGTTTTGATCCAGGCAGAATAAGAAAATTCGGTCAGATCTTTAAATACATTTGCTGTTGCAAGATTAAATTCAAGAAAACCACCGTTGGTTGAACCTTGAAAAGCATTTCCACGGCGGCCGACTACGAATGATCCGGCAGTTGATATTTTACTAAAAGTAACCCCGGTTCCGGTAGTGATTGCACCGGTTGCAGATTCCAATGGAAAATAGGCAACCAGGTTCGATGCAGCAATGGTTGAGGGATTTGTTTTACCTGCATACGGATCAGGAGTCGAACTGTTTGATGAACATGAAGTGAAAGACAGGCCTAAAAGTAAGGCACTTACGGCAACACCGCTAAATAATTTAATTTTTTTCATACTGTTTGTTTTTTTTTGAATTAGACTTTTTTAAAATTGTTGTAGTTTATTGTTGTTGTTGTTTTTAATATTGTGGATTTTGAGTTAATGTCGTGTTTAAAAGCATTTGAGCTGAAGGGATTGGATATACATTATTTTTAGGTGATTTAAATCCTAATCCGGATAAAACAGTTGCTGCCTGACCGGTACGTACCAGATCAAAGAACCTGTCTTCTTCCAGTGCCAGTTCTGCACGTCGTTCATCCCAGATATCCTGCAGTGTAACCGAATTTAAAAGAGGCAGTTTCACGCGGTCACGTACTTTGTTGATGGCTGATAATGCTGAAAAACCACTGGCATTACCGGTTGATGCTCCCTGAACTTTTGCTTCTGCAAACATCAGCAATACATCCGAATAGCGGATAATATGCACATTTTGATCGAAACCGTATCCGTTGAAACTCCATTTGTTGGAAACAGATGGGGTATATACTTTGCCATTATAAACAGGATTGGTACAAGCCGCTTTTATGCTGTCACCTTCCGGTGTCTTAGTCCCCCGATACAGGAATGTAGTAAGTGCCCGGACAGAATCGTGTCGTGCTGTAAAGAAATTAATCAGGTTGGTGCTTGGGGTACAAAATCCCCAACCTTGCATACTACTCGGCGCGTTACCACGTGGTCCCTGTACAAAAGCATATTCCAGGTAAGTTTGATCTCCGGTTGATTTTCCAAGTGTAGAACTCTGAATTTCAAATAAAGATTCAACGCTGTTTTTTCCACTCAAAGAAAACTCGGTCCGGTAATTTGGCAACAAGTCAAACTGACCTGAAGCCATAATACGGTCGGTCAAAGATGCTACCGAGTCCCACTCATTGCGGTACATATGGACTTTAGCCTTTAAAGCCATAGCCGTGTATTTAGTTATTCTTCCGGCCCACTCGGATGTATACGATGCCGGTAAGACGTTGATAGCTTCCAGTAAATCTTTCTCAATAAACCGGTAGATTGAATCGGTTGATTCCTGTTTCTTCGCTGCTAATTGATCAGATGTAAGTGATTTGTCGATGACCGGTACACGTCCAAAAAGACGTACCAGGTTAAAATAAGCATAGGCACGAATTGTTTTAGCTTCCCCGGCACATTGCAGGGTATAGGCCTTATCTCCGGCATTTAATAAAGCACTTTCAAATAAAGGCATTTGATAAAGGGCATTATTGGCTCCACTGACGATGTTGAAGTAACCACCCCATAATTCATTGATCAATGTATTGCTCGGATCAAAAGTAAAATTGTCCAGTTGTTTCATTGTTGGATTGTCTTCCGGTGAACTGCCTTTATCCGCATTATCCGAAGCTACTTCAAAAGCTCCGACATACGAAAACGAATGAGTACCTCCGGTTCGCATGGAAGCATAGGCAGCGCTGATTGGCAGAAATGTGTTTTCAGGTTTGGTATAATCCATTCCACTTGAAGGAACCGTTGCTTCCGGACGAATGTCCAGAAAACCATTACAACCGGTGAACAGGAATACACTAAAAGCGGCTAACATTATCTTTAGTCCCCCATCACCAAATGGGAGTTTATAAAAGACATGATAATTGTTGATATTGGTTTTATTCTGAATTGATATGTTTTTCATAATGTTTCTTATTTGTGATTTTATGAAATTATTATTTTTCTGAGTTTTCCAGGTACTCCCCTTTTTACAGGGTCAGGGGTTGGTCTATAGGTTTAATTTAAGACCAACACTGTATACTGCCTGCATCGGATAGACATTGGTATCAACACCATTGCTAATGGGGGTTCCGCTCACTTCGGGAGAAAAACCATTGTACGTGATGTAAGTGAACGGCCGTTGAGCCGATACATATACCCTCATATTTTTCATACCCAGTAACTTATCAAAAGTATACCCTACCTGAATGTTCTGAATACGGATATACGAACCATCTTCCACAAAGAAACTGTTGGCTTGTTGTATAAACGAAGTGTTATAAGCAGCGGCCGAAGGATACGTGCTGGAATGGTTGGTTGCTGTCCAGGCATTCTGATAGAAATTCAGATCATAATTGGCATCGGCAAACACATCACGGTTCATTCGTTTGGCATTTAGTATTTTGTTCCCGAATTGTCCCTGTAATGAGATGCTCACATCCAGTTTCTTGTAATTTAATCCGAAATCAATACCTGATGTTAACCAGGGAATGGCACTTCCCAGATACACTTTGTCTTTTTCATCGATGACATTGTCGGCATTCTGGTCTTTATATTTAAAATAACCGGCATCTTTAATCGTTTGACTTACCGGATCGCGTAAAGCATCACCTTCAGTGGCATATACTCCTGCCACCTCATACCCGAAAAATGAACCGATCGGGTAACCCACTTTTGTCTGAGTAGCATAGTTTCCACGAATCAATGCTCCGGGTATCGGTGTATCCCTGCCATTCAACGCCAGTACTTTATTTGCTATCGTTGTTGCATTAAAACCGATGTTGTACGAGAAGTCTTTGTTGATACTTTCCGACCAGTTTAAGCTTAACTCAGCGCCCTGATTCTGTACCGTTCCGTTATTCGCTAATAATTCGGTAACACCTCCTCCGGTAGCAATCGGAGCGGCGAAGACAACGTTGTTGGTTCTCCTGTTGTAATAATCCAATGACCCTTTTAATTTTTGGTTCACGATACTGAAATCAAAACCTCCGTCAAATTCATTTACGACTTCCCATTTCAGGTAATTTTGCACTACCGTTTGAGCGCCTACACCGGTAACCAGTGCATTCCCGAAAATAGCAGAACTGGCAGCACCTGTAGTTCCCAATATAGCTGCTGAATTGGCAGGTATATTATCATTTCCAAGCATACCGTAACTGGCCCTTGCTTTTAAATACTGAAAAACGGACTGGTTTTTCATAAACTCTTCACCAGTCATAATCCAACCAAGTCCCACAGAAGGAAAATACCCCCATTTGTCCTGGTATTTTGAACTTCCATCTGCACGGAATGTCAGGGTTGCCAGGTATTTGTCGCTTAAATTGTAAGTACCCCGGGTGAAAAATGAAAGTGAGTTATACTTGTAAGCCCCATCTGTTGAATACCGGTTATCAAAAGAACCCGTTGCTAAGTAGATGGATTGATCGTCAAATCCAGGAACGTTGATGGCTGTTCCGGTCAATGTCGATTGTTTCTCGATCCGGGTAGATTGTCCCAGCAATACACTGAAACTGCTTTGACCAACTTTATCGGTATAGGTCAACAGGTTATCAATTATTTGTTTTGTAGTCAGATTGTATGTTTTAGTCAGACTCGAATTGGCCACTCCCTGTGAACCGCCAACATTGTATTGTGGGGTATAATTCTGAGATTTAAAAAACGCATAATTCAGGTTATAAGCTGTTCTGAATTTAATTTTCGGATTAAGTGTAAACTCGGCAAATGTTGAGAAGATCAGATTCAGTCCATCTTCTTTGTTATTGGTGTAATTTGCCAATGCAACCGGATTTCCATATTGATTGCCAAATCCGTATTTCTGTGGTGTGGCATATTTAATCGGATAAGCAGCAGTATTCGTATTATCATAGGTGCTATAAACCGGTGGGTTGACAAATGCCTGGAAAAAAGCATCGTTGTTTGGAATGTTTTTTGTGTAATTTGAAATTACAGTATTGAATCCCATATTCAGCCAGTCAGTCACCTTTTGATCAATGCGGGCACGAAAGTTATACCGTTCGTAATCGTTTGAAGCATTCATTATTCCTTCCTGATAAAAATAATTCCCTCCGAATGAATAATTTGTTTTTTCTGAGGCTCCTGAAATATCAATCGAGTGGCTATGAGTCAGTGCATTGCGCAGCAATTGGCTGTACCAGTCGGTAGAAGCCGGATAATTGGATGCTACTTTTGGAACGTACCCTGTAATACTGGCATTGGCTTCGTTCTGCATTTGAACATATTGATCTTTATTTGCCAGTTTCATCACGTTTACCGGAACCTGATAACCTACATATCCATCGTAACTGACATTAACCTGATCCATCTTTCCTTTTTTGGTGGTCACCAATACAACACCGTTGGCTGCACGAACACCGTATATGGCTGCTGCCGAGGCATCTTTCAATACTGTCAGATCTTCAATATCATTGCTGCTTAAAAAGTTGATGTTATCCACAAATACTCCGTCGACAACATACAAGGGATTGCCATAATCACCAATGGATCCCAATCCACGGATTTTTACATCAGGTCCTTTACCGGGTTCACCACTGTTGACTACCTGCACACCGGCCATTTTACCCTGCATGGCTGACATGGCATTGGAAGAGGTCTGTTTGGTCAGGTCTGATCCTTTTACTGTCGAAATTGGGGCGGTCATATCTTTCACCTTTTGAGTGCCATAACCAACTACAACCACTTCTTCGAGGTTCTGAGTATTCGATTCCATGAGAATCTTAACCTGAGTTGAGTCTTTAATTATCAGCTCCTGGCTAATATAACCAACATATGAAATAGCTACAGTAGATCCAAGAGGCATTGCAAATGCAAACTTTCCATCGATATCGGTGACGGTACCAACGCTGGTCCCTTTTTGCTTTACTGTTGCCCCAATTAAAGTTTCCCCTGTTTTTTTATCAACTACAACACCTGTTACATGCGAATTCTGTGCGAAAAGTGTGCCCGATAGAATTAGTGCAAACAGTAAAAAATAGAACGTTCGTTTGTTCATAGCTTCGTGATTTAAATTGTAAATAGTAATTTCTCTTTCAAGTAGTAATATCTTGTAATTTAATTTATAGTAACATCTATTAGTCGAATTTAATTCTATAAATTCTTTAGTAAAAATAAAGAATTTGAAAATGATGATTGTTACATAATTATGTAAAGTACTTACATAATTCACATGTCAACAAACCATTAAGAATGTTAATGGTAGTAAACTTAGAATGACGGTTGATTTTTTTATTTAAGCGCGGTTTTAAATCCTAATTTGGATAAGCCTTGATGAATTTCCGGATTGCTCATAAATAAATTCCAAAGCAATCCACTCCTGTAATTTTCGATCATGACCGCAATGGGTCCCTGATCAATGGCAAGATAACTGTGAACAACCTGTTGACCTTCCGTTAATCCGTTATTAAACGAGTCATAAAAGCCATATTTTCCAAACAATTTATTTCCTTTTTCGTAATAAAAATAGCGGAGTGCAGCCAGTGATTCCCTGGGGGTGTAAACTATAGAAGCAATAGCTGCAGTTGGAGATACTGTTCCATTTTCGTCTTTCGAACCCAAATCGTGTGAAGTATAGCCGCTAATAGGATCATCCGACGATGTAAATCCCCAACAGTTCTCACCATAACCAACCTGTTTTTTGGGATTTTCTTTTGCATAAGCTATCTGAATAAGGGCATGAGCACGATTTCTGTTGAAATAATTGGTGTATTTATCGGATAGTCCGTTCGGATTCATCCCCAGAAATGAATAATGGGTGAAGAAGAGAGGACCTCCGTATTTCATTCCTAAATCAAGTTTTATTCCGTAGTAACTTTTACCGTTTAAAAAGTAACTCGATTTCGTATAGCAATTCTCATATACCGATGGCTCGATGGCGAAAGTAGGAGAGGATGCTGCCAATATATATGTGATTAATGTTTCATCAAAACCGGTAATCTTATGGTTCAGTTTAAAACCATAATTTTTAGACCAGTGCCAGTACAAGGCATCTTTTTGCCCCTGGGTATACCAGTTCCATTCCACTGTTTCCCAAAGTTCGGTAATCCGTTTAGCCAGAGATTGTTCTTTCTCGTTCCCATTTCTGAAATATTCACGGGCAGTCAATAATCCTTCCATCATAAAAGCGGTTTCCACTAAATCGCCTCCATCATCAAACTGACTGAAGCTGAAAGCTTTTCCGGTATTTCCATTGTACCAGTGCGACCAGGCACCGTGGAATCGTTCCGTCTTTTCAAGAAAGGTTACAATTTTAGCGATGGTAGTACATGCATCATTCCGGGAGAAATAGTTTCGTTCGGCACCGGCAATCAAAGCCATTATTCCAAACCCAGTTCCTCCGGTAGTGACAATATTTCCGTTTACATCATTGCTCCGTTCGCGGGCCATTCCGGTTACAGGATCGGCATAATCATAAAAATAACGGGTGGTATACCGCTGGGTCATATCCAGTAACAAGCTGTCATTTGTAGAAACAACCGGCACTTTAATCTCAAATTTTACAGCGTCCTTATTTTCCACATCCATGCCTTTGGGCATAATGCGGTAGCTGTAAGTCTGTTCCTTAAGAATTGGTTTTCGAAAGAAGTCCAGGTAGCTGTCTTTATTTGATTCGCCAATTTTGCTGAAATTACTATTCTCATCGTCTGAGCGATAAATTTCATATACGAATCCAACCCTGTTTTCCCAGGTCAGTTCAGTATGGGCGGCATATCCTGTTCCTTTCAGGTTTGCAGGAACCACGTAATTTATCTTTTCAGCAAAGCAATTACCGAAGATCAGAAGGAAGGTGCTAAATAAAAATGTTTTTTTCATACTTTGCCCCAACCCCTAAAGGGGAGCTGAGTTAGTTAAATGACCCCCAACCCCTAAAGGGGAGTTGAGTTAGTTTTGTTTTAATGTTTTATATTCAATACTACATCTAATATTCAATACTATTAATATACAATGCTATAAACTTAATACCTTGTTTTCTTTCTTACTAATTAACCCAATCAACCAATCAACTAATCAACTCAATTAACCAATTAACCAATCAACCAATCAACCAATCAACTTAATTAACCAATTACCCAATCACCTTAATCAACTTAATCAACCTAATCAACTTAATCAACCAATCAACTTAATTAACCAATCAACCAATCACCCAATTTACTTCAGACTAAACGCTGTTTCTTTTACATCCCTCGAATTTCCTCCGATAAACAACTTGTAGCCTCCGGGTTCCGTGCCGTAAGTCATATCCTGTCGATGGAATGCCAGCATGTCGGGAGTAATGGTAAATGTGATATTTTTGCTTTCGCCTGCCTTTAAAGATATCTTTTCAAAACCCTTTAATTCTTTTACCGGACGGGTTACACTGCCCACCAAATCGCGAACATAGCATTGAACCACTTCTTCGCCGCTCACACTGCCTGTATTGGTCACATGGACTGTAGCTTTCAATTCTCCTTTTTCAGTAAGATCAGTGGTCGAAAGTTTAATATCCGAATAAGCAAAAGTGGTATAACTTAAACCAAATCCAAAGGGGTAAAGCGGGTCGTTCGGTGAGTCGATATACCTCGATTTGTATTTAGGATTTTCCAGGTAGATAGGACGACCGGTATTTTTTTCGTAATAGTAAATGGGCACCTGTCCCAGATTACGAGGGAATGTCATAGTGAGTTTGCCGGAAGGATTGTATTCACCATAAAGAACCTGTGTGATGGCTTTACCACCCATGGTTCCGGGAAACCAGACTTCCAGAATGGAACTTGCCAGGGTGCTTTCTTTCGATAAATCCAGTGGACGGCCGTTCATCAACACCACTACAATGGGTTTATTCAAGGCTTTTAGTTTTTCGAGCAGTTCGGTCTGGACACCCGGTATGTTGATACTGGTACGGCTTGTGGCTTCTCCGCTCCAGTCGCAACTTTCACCAATCACCATGACAATTTTATCTGCACTGCGGGCGGCAGCTAAGGCAGCAGGGAATCCGCTACGGTCGTCCCCGATGGTCTTGCAACCCAATGAGTAGATCACATTTGATTCGCCGTTGTATGCTTTCAATTCATCCAGGGTCGATTTTATAAAATTCCAGTCACCTGCCGCTTTCCACGATCCAAGCAAATCGCGGGTCGAAGCTGCAAGTTCGCCTATTACTACAATCTTTTCTCCTTTTTTAAGTGGTAAAGTATTGTTTTCATTTTTCAATAACACCATTGATTTTTTTGCAACATCACACGAAGCTTCCAAATGGGCAGGAGCGTATACTTCACGTTTCTCACGGGCTTCGTTACAGTACAGATAGGGATCTTTAAAAAGGCCCAACATAAATTTAACCCGTAAAATACGTTTCACGGCATCGTTTATCGTTTTTTCGGGTATCAGCCCTTCATTAATTTGTTTTTTCAAATACTTGAAATAGATTTCGCCCTGCATATCCATGTCCACTCCGGCTTTCACCGAGAGTAATCCGGCATCGGCTTCATTGGCCACAACACCATGGTTCACCATTTCGTTCATTGAAGTGTAATCGGTGACTACGAATCCTTTAAATCCAAGTTTAGTGCGTAATATATCGGTGAGCAGGTATTTGCTTCCGGAGGCAGGAACGCCGAAAAGTTCATTAAATGACGACATGACACTCATGGCACCTGCATCGATGGCAGCTTTGTAGGGAGGAAGGTATGTGTCCAGAAAAACACGTTCGGACATGTCCACTGTGTTATAGTCGCGCCCGGCAATCGGGGCACCGTAGGCAGCAAAATGTTTTACACAGGCAAGTATTGTCAGGGTATCGCTCAGGTCATCACCCTGAAAGCCATGAACACGTGCAGCCGCTATTTTTGAACCTAAATAAGGATCTTCACCGGCGCCTTCGGAAACGCGACCCCAACGAGGTTCAACGGAGATATCACACATAGGGGCAAACGTCCAGTTAATACCCGAGGCGGCTGCTTCAACAGCAGATACCCGTGCTGATTTTTCAATAGCAGCTAGATCCCACGAGGCCGATTCTCCAAGCGATATGGGGAAAATCGTTTTATGCCCGTGGATCACATCATAACCAAACAACAAGGGTATACCTAACCTTGATTCTTCTACAGCAATTTTCTGCAATTTACGCGTGTAAGCTACTGTATGTGCATTAAATATATTTCCGCAATTTCCTTTCCGTATATCATCCAGGTATCCTTTTTTGAGGGAGGGACCGGTTAATTCCCAATCGCTGGTATATAAAACCATTTGACCGATTTTTTCGTCAATGGTCATAAGACTCATTACTGAATCTACTTTATGATTGAGGATTGCTTCTGAGTTTCCTTTTTTAGACGAAGCACAAGCGGACACGATTATTACCGCTAAAAGTGCAGAGATAATGTTTTTTTTCATATTTAAGTGACTTTTTTATAATCTCAGTTTATTGATCACACAAAGTAACAGAACGATTTGAAAAATAACAAATATTTTCACCCAATAAGAACCCTACTCTAAAAATAAGTCAAAATAAGTAACCCTATTTTAACCCTACAACGATTAAATATTAAGAGCTAAATGAATGATATTTAATTTGATAAAGAAGCACTAAATTTAAATAAATAATTATTCGAATTTTATACTAAAAATCAGATACATGTAATTAAGAGGGTATTTAGTAAGTTTTTAAGGGTAATACCGTGTGATTTGGAAACTGATTTATTTTTTATCCTTCATTTTATGGCCCATATCTACAGATATTTCATACGATGCATCCTCATGATTCAATCCAAATTTATTCATTTGTTTTACTTGACTAAATTAAAACAATACAAATACAAACCACACACTAGGTCACAAAAACATACATAAAACCACAATAGTTATTGGATAATTTAAATACAAATGCGAATATAAACCACAACTCCGACAAGTTGGAATCTGCGATAGACACACTGGGCCACAAAACATAAATAAAAACCACAATAGAAAGCATAAATAAAATTCTAAAAAACTGATTATCTATTGTACATAATGTGGTTTGTCTTTAATCTTTCAAAAACTATTGTGACCTAGTGTGTCTACTGAGGTTTGTCTTTGATCTTTAATCTTTCAAAAACTATTGTGACCTAACTGTTGTGGTGGGTTTTTATTTTGGTAAAGTAGTATTCGGACTGTTTCTTATTGTTTTTGTCCTTCAGTCTATGGAATTTAAGGTTCTTATCAAACAATCCGCCCCAAGTCAGTTTGCTAACGGACTTGGGGCGCTACCTTCATTCTTTTTTACATTTACGAGACACAATATTTTTTAACGGCCTCTATTCATATTTATACCATCACTCTGGATTCCTAAAAAAAGAATATTGCCTGATCTAATTCCAAAAAAAACAGGAAGAGAAAACACTGTTTCATTCTTCCTGTTCTATTTTAAAATTAAGATGGGAGTTCAATAAAATAATTTATCTTCTGATACCTTCATTCCTGTCTTTTGAATCGGTGCTGTTCCTTTTATCGGTAGATGCAGGAGTTCTGGCAGGTGCCGGCTGACGCATTTGTTTTTCTACCTTCACCGGACGTCCGATTGTTCTGCCATAATAATTAGTGTTCTGGTTGGGCCGTTCAGGAGTAACCGCATTTTGCTGACGTGATCCCGATTCATTCCCTGAGACACGTGGTGGAGTAACATTGCTATTCTTGTCATTCCCCTGCGGACGATTATTATTTCCATTTCCCGAACTTACAGGTGGTGTGGTATTATTACCACCTCTGTTTGGTTGCTGACGATTGTTGTCACCCCGGTTGGGTTGCTGATTGCCGGCATTGTTATCGCCCCGGTTCGGCTGTTGCGGTTTATTCACCACGGCATCCGGGCGTCGTCGGGTATCGGTGTTCGTATCCGGCAGGCGTGGTGTCCTGTTATTCAGGTTTGTATTGTTCTGTTGGCGACGATCCGATTCTGAGTATTTGAACTGGTGATTCTTTTTTATATTCTCATCATCCCAACGCCTTGCCCGGTGCCTTTCGTTTTCGGACCAATAGATGGCACTTTTGCTATTTTCATTAAACCCTCTTACGTAAGGGATGTTGCTGTGATCGTAATAATCGCGATAGTAATACCTTGGGTAATGAGAAACATAATACTGGTAGTGTAACCAGGGTTGATAGGTGTTGAAGTCAATGGCAACAGTAAAACAATTGTCCAAATCATAGCCCGCATAAATATAAGGCAAATTCCGTGAATAGGTCCATTGTCCATTATCCAGGTACACAAACTCCTGGCTGGTAAGATCGTAGTAGGTTTCTATATCCGGCAAATAGTAATAGCGGACTCCCGGGTAATAAGGGGGTGCCCATGCCGGATTATCATACCTTACTTGTGTGGGTGGTGTTACATAGGTATACAAATCGCACCCGCTCAAAAATAATACGAAGAGTAAAGTTAAAACTATTCGTGATGTTTTTTTTTAATCGTTTCATGTT
>Ga0302287_10000175_pt1 | contig 40302 bp, 37 predicted proteins | sample III_Fen_E2_4_FD_200452 | JGI IMG/M metagenome (GOLD analysis project Ga0302287, IMG submission 200452) | Peat permafrost microbial communities from Stordalen Mire near Abisko, Sweden - III_Fen_E2_4 | ecosystem: Environmental > Terrestrial > Soil > Wetlands > Permafrost | place: Sweden: Abisko... | reverse complement strand
GTTGCTGTTGTTTTTGCGACGCGATTCATTTGGAATCTCCTTCGGGCCAGAACCATAATACGATGCCTGCCAAGGCAAGAACGCCAGCGCCCGAAAAGGTTGCCACGCGATTGGTTTTCATATCTTCGATGTTGTTGTATGTTCGATCAGCAACGGCCTTTGATGGATTCGGAAGATTCATATTGGCGTCGTAATCATTGCGATATCCAATGGCTTTTTGGTTGTAGTAAACACCGAGTCCTGCGCTTACGAGTGAACCACCCATTAGGGCTAATGCAATTTTATGGCGAGTCGAAGTGGAATGACTTTCGATATGAGGAACGGCACCAGTCATCGCATTTGTTTGTGAATTTTCTTTTTGCGACATGGCTTGCGCACCTTTTTCGCAGAAGATCTTGTAGACGTCTTCGAGGGCTCCTTTTTCAGATAGGTCAATACCGCGTACAATCTGCCCCGAGTTCACATCCACGAAGTCTAGGTGAAAAGCATATTCACCTCCAAACTGCACCAAATTTCCAGTGACAATTCCATCGACACCCAGCAATTGACCCATTTGCACTTGGCATTGCGAATTGGTACAGGCGCCGCTTTGTTGAAAGCCCTGCTCTTTCAAAATGACATCCATGCGACTGCGATCAAGTACTGTAAAGGCTCCCGAACGAATCAGCGCAGATGTAAATGAACCAGTCATGAAATTCAATTGCTCGGGCTCAACGGATTTGCCTCCCTGAAAAGGCAGCACAGCCACGTTGGGTTTGCGCGGTGAATTGGGTTGAGCCCAAGCTGCGCTTACAATGAGAGCAATGAACAAAATGAGTTTTCCCACGGAGTCTCCGGTTGGGGTTTTGCTTGGCTCAAAAATAGAAGGAAAATTGAGACTTGCAATATGGAGTGCGATGCCGCTCACTGAGGCGCGAATCATTTTTCTTTGAAATCAAAAACGAGCGGAAGCACAGGGGCGCGGTAGTTGGGAGGTAAGGGAGGTAAATGCGCCATGGATACCGCTCTTGTAGACAGACGATCCCACGTAGAATTTGAGCTTGAGCGCTTGAGATGAATATCAGAAATATGACCAGACCTGTCGATTGTGAATTGCACTGTGGTACGACTTCCTTTCATAATCTTGAGGCCGTCGGGAGGATTAAAATTTTGCATGAGAATCATCTGCAACTGTTCTAGATACACCTGCATCAAAGGGTCAATCAGCATGGATTCAACGGTGCGGATCTGAGGCTGGTCTTTGAAGTCTGGCAAGTCCATGCCATTGGGGTCGCCTTCGGGGGCGTTGGGATTGGGGTCGATGGTTTGCGGTTGCTGAGCGGTAGTCGGCGGTGCTGGTGTGGGTTTTGTGGGCGCAGGTGTTGGCGCTTGTTTGGTGGTTGGTAATGGCTTTGCCGCAGGCTTGATTTCCGGTGGTTGCTGCTTTGTCGGCTTCACAGGCTCAGGTTTTGTTGGCTCGGCCTTGGGCTTTTCTGGTGCTGGTGGCGGGGGAGGCTGGGGGTGGTGCACACCCTTGGGAGGAGGGAGTCTCATTAGCTCGAATACTGGAATCTTGGTATCCTTTGGTGCAGGCTTAAGCCAAAATGCACCGACGATCAAGAAGATGATTGCTGCATGGAACAGCAAGGAAAATCCGACAATGCGAGTAAAAAATTTACCCGAATCAGATGTAAAAGCAACCTCGACCAAGTTACTTGCCCTCGTCGGGGGGAATGGTTAGGAAGCCCAGCTGAGTAACGCCAGTGGTTTGCACATAGCCAACGATCTTCATGATCAAACCATAATCAACTGCTGAGTCTGCATTAATGACAACAGGACTCTTTTTATCCCAGATCGAAGTGAAGATCTTTTTGAAGTCGCGCAGTTCAACCTTCATGTCTGCGATGGATACTTCGCGCTCTTTGGTGATGGACACCTTCAGCAACTTTTCTTCCTTAATGGTGGGCGCATCGGCCTTAGGCAAATCGACCTTGACTCCTTGGCTCATGAGAGGAGCGGAGATCATGAACACGATCAGAATCGCGAACACAACGTCCACGAGGTTCGTGAGGTTCATCTCTTGCACAAGAGGCTTGCTTCTGCTGCGCTTCATATTAGCCGCCGGCTACTTCTTCAAGTGCGAGTAGGTCTCCGCGTTTGAATAGTGACAATACGCGCGAGCCAAAATTATAGTAGCTCACCTCGTTGCGGTTGTTGCGATTGATGAAAATATTGTATGCACCCGATGCTGGGATTGCGACTGAAAGTCCAAAAACCGTTGTCACAAGAGCTACCGAAATACCAGGCGCAACTACGGTTAAATCCGCCGAGCCATGTTTTCCGATTTGGTAGAAAGCAACCATGATTCCATACACTGTGCCTAGCAAGCCAAAGAAGGGAGAAAGGTTTGAAGAAACCGCGAGGAATACAAGGAACTTATCTTCGTCGAGGCGAATCGCTTCAATGGAGCGTTGAATCGTGTCTTCTAAAAGTGACGCGCGATGTTGAATTGAGTCGTAGCTCACAAACGCCGAGAACTTCTGTGCTTCTAGCAACACCTCTTCGGTGAGCTTCTTCAAGGGACTATCGCCCGATTGTCGGCAGTGTGCCTTAAGCTGCACAAACTGCTCGATGCGAATAAAGCGTGTGTAGAAATCGGCATTGAGCGCAGAGTTCTTACCATAGTAGCGGAACTTCACGATAATGATTCCCCAAGTGCCAATAGACATAACGCCCAGCACCGCTAGGATAATCATCGATGGAGTGTCACAAAGTTTTAGGAGTTCAAAAAGAGGAATGTCCTGCATGGAGCCTCGCCAAGTGGAATGTAGTGCAAAAATACAAATCCACGCTCGTTTGCGCTCAGTTATCTCAGGTTTTTCTACGGAAACCTTGAAGCCCGTAGCCCCTTATGGGACAAGGGAAAACGGGCTTTTTAATGCGAACTGTTGGCTCAACTCAGCAAGGCTGCGCGGATTTCTTCAATCTTATCGCGCAGAGAAAGATCCTCGGCAATGAGCACTTCAACAGCCTTGAGGCTTGCAATTACGGTTGAGTAGTCGCGATTGAATTGGTAGCCAATCGCTTCAAGAGAGTTGTCGGTGAGTTCGCGGCAGAGCTTGATTGCCACCTTACGCGGGAGCGAGATTGTTTGCACGCGTGACTTGGTAGATAGCAGTTCTGGCTTGATATTAAAAGAGATGGCGGTTGACTCTGCAATCGCATTCAGCGAAAGCGTGCGAGACTCTGAGCGCACCACTTCACCCACCATGCGACGAATGTTTTCTAGGGAAAGATCGACCTGCATAATCTCGCGCAAGCCGAGTAGCTTCACGAGTACTCCTTCGAGTTCGCGCACATTGGAACGGAAATGCGTGGCAAGCCAACGGAACGAATCTTCGGAAAGCTCAAGCCCAAAGCCCTCTGCCGACGCTTTGCGGTGCAAAAAGTCAAGGCGGGTTTGCAAGTCCATGGGATTCACAGAACAGCATAGGCCGCTCTCAAAGCGATTGAGCAAACGCTGGTCTAAGCCTTCCACATCAGATGGTGGCTGATCGCAAGAGAGTACGATCTGTTTCTTTTTGGAAAGCAAGCGCGTAAAAATTTTGAACAGCTCTTCTTGGGTGCCGACTTTCTTTGCCAAGAACTGCAAATCATCGAGTATTAGAAGATCGCAGGATTCATAGGTGCGATAGAAATCCTCGGAGCGACGGTTCTTTAAAGCCCGCATGTAATCCTTTAGGAAATCATCTGCGGTGCGATAGACAACTTTTTGTGCCGTTTCATGTTCGATTGCGTAGCGGCCAATGGCTTGCAATAAATGCGTTTTACCGAGGCCCGAACGACCATAAAGCACTAGTGGGTTATAGTGATTTACACCAGGTGTTTGAGCTACAGTCGTAGCGACCGAGTGTGCAAGTCGGTTGCATTCACCTACCACGAAAGTATCAAAGCGATAGTCAGCATAGAGCTTGCCGTGGACAGAAGGATTTACTGCGCGAGGTGCTGCCGGTGCTTTGGGTTGGATGACTGGAGATACTTCTACAAGGTCTTGGGCTGAAAGTTTGTTGGCGCTTGATTGGCTTGTTTGCGTTGATGAACGAATCTCAATACGGATTCCCTGCAGGTCTTCTTGCTCTATGCGGAGGGTGTCGAGAATGCGTTGTGCGTAATGTCGCTCCACCCAATTGCGAGCCAGTTCATTTGGGGTTCCCAGAATGAGCTGATGATCCAAGATTCCCATAAAGTCCATGGGTTCGATCCATGAATAGAAAACACTTTCGCCGAGTGACTGGCGAAGTCCTTCTAAAGAGCGGTCCCAAAGATTACCATCTTGAAGCTTAAGGGCTAGATTACCAAACGAGAGATTACCAAGCGAAAAATTGTCCACAGAGTGCATGAAAACCAAACCTTCCTGAATTCAGAACGCAATCTAATTATTGCCTTGCAATTCTGAATCCCTTTCGCGACAGTTTTCTTGAAAGGCCTTGATTTTAAAGGAGATGAAATGTGTGCACATCTTGCGACCCATTGTTCCACCAAGGTTTCCACCGTGCAACAGGGGGTCTTTCCTCGCGATATCCACATGTTGTTCACGGATAAATTTTATAGAAGCCCTTCTGTTTTCGTTCAGAAAATGTAGCAGACTTTTGCAGGAATTTTTTCCCATGAATTCGCGATGGCGTAGACCTTTCAATTGCTCCTTTAAAAGCTCTTCAAACAAAAACCTCAAAAAGCACTTTAAGTTTTCCGTAAAGTTTTCTGAAAGGTTATCCGATAGCTTTGAATGAAAGACAACGGAGGTTCATCATGCAGGCAGTTACGACGATCAGCTCAAGTTCCAGCTACTCGCTGAATTATACCTCGGCGAGCACATACAGCAGTAAAAACACCGAGAGTTCAAACCAAGCTGCGGTTCCTACGGATCAGTATCTACCTAGTTCCACCGGGACATCCAGTACGAATTCAAGTCAAAATGATGCTTTGCAAGGCTTCGACCTCAAAGCATTTCGCGATAGTATTCATCAACAATTGATGGACATGATCACCAAAGCCAAGCAATCCTTGGGCTCCTCAAGTGATGCTTCCAAATGGGCGAGTGATATTCTCTATCCTGTAGATCAAAACACAAAAGCAGCCGACGTACCTACAGAGTATAACGCAGACAATACCTCGCAGCGCATCGTGGACTTTGCTCTGCAGTTCCGTGACCAAGCCAAGCAGAGTGGCATGTCCGATGAAGAATTCATTAAGCAAGTTCGCGATGCCGTCAAAGAAGGCTTTAAGCTTGCGAAGGGCGATCTCGGTAGTATGCCTAGCGAGTCCGCTAAGTTGTTCAACGATACCTACCAAGCCACGATGGACAAGCTCGACAAGGCGTTGCAAGGCTACCAACAAGGCGACTCTGCCGTACAAAGCGCAACAGATAAAACCCAAGACCAAGCAGGTGATTCGAGTCAAAGTGATTTATTGTCGGTGAATCAAGCTTCGAGCGCGTATTCCAAATCGATCAGTATTTCGGGCACTTTCTCTTATCAGTATTCAGAACAAACCCAACGTTCTTCATCGCAAGGTTCCACTACACAAGTTTCACCATCGCAAAGCTCTTTTGCTGTAAGCGCGTAACGCTATTTTAAAGCGCTTGCTCCATGGCTGCGCGTGCCAAGAGCATCAAGCTTTTATGCGTAAAGTTTGGGTTCTCTTGCAGAAGAATTGCGCAATCGAGCGGCGCTAAAATATTGCAATGAATGGGGTGGTGCTTGGCAAAGGTTGCGCGCGTCTCCCAACCTGAGCGAGTTCCGTGAATAATGAGAGGAAGTAAAATCGCTTTGTGGTCAATCGCCATGCGGAATGCGCCCGACTTGAAATTTCCGAGGATGCCGTTCTTACTGCGGGTTCCTTCGGGAAAGATCACGATGTTCGGGGCATGGGGCATACGGTGTATCGCAGCATTCACTTCTTGTCCAACCCCTGTTTTTCCTCGTTCGATCAACAAGCATCCGATGCGCTTCATCCAATAGCCGAGAAATGGAATGCGTGTCAATTCTTTTTTCGCGATAAAGCCAACCATGCGTTCTAAAGATGTGAGAATGGTGGGGATATCCGTATAAGATTGATGGTTGGAAATTATGAAAACCGGGCGGTTCCAGTCGATGGATGCCATGTTCTCTTTGCCTGTTACCGTTAGATCTAGGCCTTGCAGCTCTAAGGAAAAATGCGCCCAAGCATCGAGTTTAAATTCAATCCATGCTTGAATTTCTTTGGAACGAAATAGGCGGATATAAACGAATACAACCATAGCCCAAGCCATGTAAGCGAGCTCGCAAAGAAATAAATAACACTTCACAAGAAATACCATGCCAAATCTCCGCAATGCCGATGGTTTTGTTTCGGCGGCTTGAACGCGCAGGAATGAGGAAGGAATAAAGTTCCGCAAATCACCCTGCCAATGTCTGCGCCTGCAAAATAATAAATACAGCCTAGATTCAGCGCGTGTTACACCAACGTAGAACAGTCTGCGTTCTTCTTCTGCTTGGGCCTTACGAACGCTTCGCTTTCCCCTCAATTCTCCCGGAGTGATTCCCTCGGCGAGTCCACAATAGAAAACGACTCCATATTGCAAGCCTTTTGAGCCATGCACGGTTTCAATATGAATGCCTTCTTGGGTGCTCAAACCAAGTGCGCGTAAGGCTGTTGCGTACCATTCTTTTTGCCGATTATAGCGCACAAGGATTGCGAAATCAGAGAATCGTAAGCCATGCTTCGCACGCAAATATTCAATAATTCCCAAGATGCGATCCATCTCTTCCATGGGACTTTGGCTGTGCAAAATTTTTACGGGCGCACATTCTGCAAACAAGGTGTCGGTGCGTCGCATCCCTGGCCGCAAGCGTTTTCGCAGGCTAGGGGCCTTATGGGGGAATATGCGATTTGCAAGATTCAATATGGATTGCGTAGATCGATAATTCCATTCCAACTTGAGGATGGTGCACGCTGGGTAGTCCTTTTGAAAGCGCAAAATATTGCCGATGTCTGCACCGCGAAATCCATAAATTGCTTGGTCGTCATCGCCCACTACGAATAGGTTCGGGCTATTTCCGAGCAGCCCGCGGATCAATTGGTATTGTGACGGATTAATATCCTGATATTCATCCACCAAAATCCATGGCCAACGCATGCGAACCTGTGTTCTCACTTCCGCGAATTCGTTGAGCAGGCGGATCGCTAACCAAATCAAATCCTCAAAGACAACTTGTCCGGATGCGAGGACTTCAATGGAGAGTTGCTGTTGTAAGGCCTGCACGTTTTTGTGACAAGATGGGTTAAATAGATCATCGCGTTCAAGCATTCCAGGCTTAAAGCCAGCGCGAATAACGCGATCTTCGAAATGTCGAGTTCCCTGTTCCGAAGGCTTTGGCAAGCATGCAAAACCAAGGCGTTTCCAATTCTCTAATCCGGCCGTTGTCTCGCGCAAAAGAGAAAGGGCAAGTGAATGAAACGTACAGAGACGCACACGCTTGTTGCCCACGCGTTCAAGCATTTCAGCGGCAGCCTTGGCTGTGAAGGTGAGCCCAAGGATCTGACTTGGCTGAATATTTTTTTGAAAAATCATCCACTGAATTCTGCGGGTGAGCACCGAGGTTTTTCCTGAACCGGCGCCCGCTAAGATCAGCAAAGGGCCGCGTAGAGAATGGTCATGCAAAATCGCATCTTTTTGTACTGGATTGCAGTTGTCCAGAATGTCTTGTAATGTCATGCTATAGGAGACGTAATACGTAGAAAATCCGTTCCATCAGAGCGTCCGTATTTGGCATAATACTTGGGTGGATAGTTCCCTTCATTTGATTCCTTGGTTTCGTGTCAGCTTGCTTGTTGCTGCAGTTGTTGGAGTGATTTCTCTTCTGCAACTTTTGCCCGTGGTGATTGGGCGACGCGATATAAAGGAAGGTCCATGGCTCATTGGGCTTTTTGTCGTTAGCTCTGTTCAAGCTGTGCTGATCTTTTATGGGTTGGGATTTAATTCAGAAAATGATTGGGCTGTGATGCTGTGGTGGAGGCATGCAAATCTTTTCTTTGCCTTGATTCTTTACGTAGGATTTATGCGAGCCTTCTTGCGTCCATGGGGCACGAGGCTTTATGCGTGGCTAGGTGCGGTGCTGCTTGGTCTATTGTGTTTCCACTTCATTTTGCCTCATGGCTTGTTTGCGTGGGACGGTGTGACTGCGCATCTTTTTATCACAAAGTGGGGAGAGCCAACCGTAGTTCTTTTATGGGAAAAAAGTCCCTTTTACTGGGTGTTTGCCATACTCACAGTGCTAGTCCTCAGTGTTGGACTCTTTCGTGCGGTTCAGTTGCGGATCAATGGTGAATATCGTCGGACGCGAATATTGTTTTGGCTGTGTGGAGTCTCTCTGGCGGTCATCGTCTTGACTGCGCTCTCGGAACTGTATCGTTGGGGGCTAATCTTTTCGCCTTTTGGCCTTCTCTGCTCTCAGATTATCATGAGCTTTGACTTTGTGCGCGAAGCCTTACGTGCCAAGGAATTAGATGAACAGTTGCAAGAAAAGAACGTTCAAATTCAAGAGATGGCAGCGAAAGTTCCTGGGGTTCTTTTCAGTATTTTGCTGCATGGCGAAGGGGAGTGGAAACCTCTTTTTATTAGCGCCTCCATGCAGAGCATGTTTGGTATCGACTCTAATGATTCTAATGGTTTGCAGAAACTTGCGCAGGGTCTTGGTGAAGATGAGCGGAGTCGCTTTCACGTGATTCTAAGCGCATGCTTACGTGAACAAACGGATCTGCTGTTCTCATCATCATTTCAGCGTGCAGATGGTGTGATGATATGGTTTCAATGCGTGGCAAGCCCCCTACAGCGATCAGAAGGAGTTGTATTCAATGGGGTGCTCGTCGATGTTTCTGATCGAGTCAAGTTTGCGCGGGATAAAGAAGATATGGTGCGACAAATTCAACTGCGCAAGGATGAACTCGAAGCGTTGCTGTATTCCTTGAGCCATGATCTACGTACGCCATTTTTTAGTATCGACGGATTTAGTTTGGAAGCGAAACGTTTTCTCGATGAAAAATTTCCTCGAATATTGCACGCCGCAATTCCTAGCGAACATCGGCAAAAAAAGATACTTCGCATTGTTTATGCCGAGGTGTACGACTCTCTTGCGAGAGTGCATTCTAATGTAGAACGAGCTTCGGATTTGGTCACGCAACTGCTGGTGATTGGGCGACATAGTCGAGATCAACTGAACATTGAACGCTTGCATCCTGATGTGCTTTTCAACCAAGTCTTTATCAAACTGCGTCCGGAAATGGAGCCCATAAAGTTGAACCTGATTGGGTGCTGGCCTTCATGTTCTGTCGATGCAACACAGCTTGCGCTTGTCTTCAGCACAATTCTCACGAACGCTTCGCAATATAGAAGCCCGCTGCGAGAACTTAGAATGGAAGCCTCGGCACGCATCAACAACAATCGGATTCTAATTGCGATACAAGACAATGGAATTGGATTTCCATCGCAGTATAGCGAAATCATTTTTAAAGCTTTTCATCGTTTGCAACCCAGCGACAATGTGAATGGGCGAGGAATTGGACTCACGATTGCCCGCTTAGCAATTCGCCGCATGGAAGGCTCCATGTGGGCTGAAGGCAAGGCTGGAATCGGCGCAACGTTCTATGTAGAGCTTCCGCTTTAGAATGCTCCAGATTACTGTTTTGTCGTGGTGGCTTGGCCGCCATCTCGCGTCGTTGCAGACATTGCAAAATGTTGTGTGTAATCGTGCTTTGCAATGGGATCACCGCTTCCCTATGGTCACGGTGATGACGAAGAAACTATGGTCACGGTGATGACGAAAAAACTATGGTCACGGGATGATAAAGAAACTGTGGTTACCGTGATGACGAAGAAATCGTGACCACGGTGACACAGTAACTTGTACTCAGTCTACCACTTTCCTGTGCGATTCATTGTGGCTCTAGGGAATAAAGAGAGTTCCGCTTCTGCCTTGGCAATATCCTCGGTGGGGAATTCGTAGTTATGCAACTCTCCGTTTAGATATTTATCGTAACCTTGCAGATCCATGAGACCATGGCCAGAAAGAGTGAATACAATGGTTTTCTCTTTGCCTTCTTCGCGTGCCTTAATGGCTTCTTGAATTACACCAGCAACAGCATGTGAGGTTTCTGGAGCAATGATAAAGCCTTCGGTGCGAGCCCATGTGATTGCGGCGGCAAAAGCGTCGAGTTGCTGGATCGCGCGAGGTGCCATAAGGCCTTCGACCACAGCTTGGGAAACAATGGGTGACATGCCGTGATAGCGAAGACCACCCGCGTGAATTGGCTTGGGAACGTAGCTATGTCCGAGTGTGTGCATGGCCATGAGAGGTGTCATGCCTGCCGTATCGCCATGGTCGTATGTAAAGATTCCTTTGGTGAGCGAAGGGCAACTTGCGGGTTCGCAAGGAATAATTTCAATTTGCGCGCCATTAATCTTGTCGCGAGTAAATGGGAATGCAAGCCCTGCAAAATTGGATCCACCGCCAGCGCAGCCAATCACAATATCGGGCTTACTTATGCCTATGCTGGCGAGCTGTTTCTTGGCTTCAAGGCCAATAATCGTTTGATGGAGCATTACGTGATTCAACACTGAACCCAAGGCGTATTTTGTTTTGCCCGTGGGGTCGGTGACTGCGGCTTCGACAGCTTCCGAAATTGCCATGCCGAGCGAGCCCGGGGAATCTGGATCGTGTTCTAGGAAGCTACGGCCTGCTGCGGTTTCCATCGATGGACTTGCCACGCAAGATCCACCCCAAGTGCGCATCAACATTTTGCGGAATGGCTTTTGTTCAAAACTGATTTTCACCATGAACACTTTGCACTCAATGCCCATTAGTTGGCAAGCGAGGCTTAATGCAGAACCCCATTGGCCAGCACCTGTTTCTGTTGTAATCGTTTTCGTGCCCGCTTGTTTGTTATACCAAGCCTGTGGAATGGCTGTGTTGGGTTTATGCGAACCGCCGGGTGAAACAGATTCATCCTTGTAATAGATTTTCGCAGGAGTCTTCAAATGCTTCTCAAGCCAGACAGCACGGCGTAGAGGCGTTGGGCGCCAGCGCAACAAATGATGAATGATCTCATCGGGAATGTCGATCCAAGGCTTGGTCGAAACCTCTTGCTCAATCAAATTCATGGGGAAAATGGGAAGGTAGGCTTCGGGTGGAACCGGCTTGCCATCTGGCCCAAGCGCAGGCAAAGGCATGTTGGGGAGGTCGGGAACAAGGTTGTACCATTGGCGGGGAATATCATTTTCTGAAAGTTGGATTTTGATCTGTTCCATGTGGATTCCTTATTGAAAGAGTCAAAGAAATAATGATGCAAAACTATGTTTTTTCGCGCCACCAAGCAGGAATTGCAAGGGACAAAACCACAAGCAAAGGGACTGCGATTTCCCAGAATAGCGAAGCTTGTCTGGGTCGATAGATCCATAAATAAACGAGGGGAAGATGCCACGTAAATACTTGCAACGAATTGCGCCCAATCAGTGAAGGGAAAGCCCAAGTAAAGTGACTTGCCTTGTTGCGCAAAGGAAGAACAACAATCCAAACCAGTGAAAAGAACGAAAGGATTCTCAAAAGCCCAAGATGGTTGCGTGATGCCCATGCATTCTCGTCGGTAGGTACAGCAAGCGGCAATAATCCATTGCGCCACAGCAAAAAGAAAATCGGCAGAATCAGCCAAGGCAGTAGTCGCGAAGGCCTGGGAAGCTGTGTACTGCGTAGTACCAAGGCAAGTGAACTTCCTGAAAAGAAAATGAACTGCCAGCCCATTGGATCAAATACCCCAGGGTGCATCCACGCGGGCAAGCCTCCTCGCAGCAGATCCCAGCAATGAAATTGAGCGAGTAACCAAACGATGGCTGAGCCCCCCCAAAAGATCAAGGCTGTGCGTACTCTTGCTGCTTTGCGAATCACCCAAGGAATAATGATGCTTGATGTCAATAATAGGATGACATACAAAGGCAATACATCTAAAAAATCGGGTAAGTGAATGAGAGCTAGAGTAGCAAACAAGTGCATGGGATTTGCTTCGAGAGCTTCAAGCCCAGGAGCGTCTCTCCAGCCAAAGTGCCCTAGCCAAACAGCAATGCTTGACACTGCGAAAACAGAAAGAGCATGCCAAATCCAGACTTTGCCTGCACGCTTGCAAATCCAAGAGGCTGCGTGCTCTTCTTTGCGAAAGGCGATGCGGGTTGTTACAAAACCAGATAAAAAGAAAAAGCCCTCAGCAGCACTCCAAAAGCCAAAACGCTCAAAGAAAAAAGTCCCAAGAGGTCCACCCAGATGGTCGATCGTCATCAAGATAAGGAGTAAGCCCCGCAGGGAATCTAATATTGCAAAGCGTTTGCCAGGAGCCATGATCTAGCGTCGATGTAACCAATGTCGAACGCGTGCAAGTAATACATCGGGTTCACAAGGCTTGGAAAGAAAATCAGAAATACCCGACTCTCTGCATTTTTGGTGTTCGTCGGCGCTCGTTGAAGCGTCAAGACGCGTTAACGCGATGATTGGGCCGCTCCAGCCTTCTGCACGAAATTCACGAGCAAGATTGTAGGGGTCTAGTTGCGTGGACTGCAAATCAATCAGAACCAAATCAATGGATTCGCTGGTGAGTTCTGCGGAATCGGTGCTTTTGACAAAAGAGACTTGCAAGCCATCTTGGGAAAGATCTTCTGCAATTTGAGTCCGCTCGGCTTCGTCAGAGCAAACAAGCAAGATGCGGCGCGCTGTGCCCTTCATTTCTGCGCGATATACGCGAGACATTGCTGCATCTGCACCGACGACTTTTGCTGGGTGCAAAGGAATGGTAAACCAGAAACGAGAACCAACTTTTGGTTTACTTTCAAGGCCGATGTAACCTTGCATAAGTTGCACTAAGGAGCGACAGATGGAAAGTCCAAGACCTGCTCCATCGCGTTTGCGCGTATGGCTACCATCGATTTGCGTAAAGGGTTGAAAAACGAGTTGTTGGTTTTCAAAAGGAATTCCAATTCCAGAATCGATCACCTCGGTCATAAGCAGCTCGTGCCCGCGTGTCCCTGTGATCGTTGCCTTAATGGTGATTGTTCCTTGAGGGGTAAACTTAATGGCATTCGAAATCAGATTATGCAAAACTTGACTGTAACGAATGGAATCCCCTTGAACTTGAGGCAAATCGCGCGAAACGTCTACTACAATATTCAACGGGTGCTCTAGCAGCAGAGGTTTAATCTGCTCAAGAATCGATTCGAGTAAAGGACGAACGTGGAACGGCTTTTTCTCGACAACCAACGTTCCGGCTTCAATTTTTGCAACGTCGAGAACTTCATTGATCAAGCGTAGTAGTGATTTTGCGGAAGACTTTGCTGCGTCAACAAATTCCTTTGCTTCTGGATCTTGCACATGGCGTTCAAGTAAGGAAAGAAATCCGATTACCCCATTTAAGGGTGTTCGCACTTCATGACTCATGTTGGCTAAGAATTGAGTCTTTGCTTTGTTTGCCGCAGCGAGTTCTACGTTGGCATTCCGGTCTTCGGTGACATCCGTAAAAAAGATCATCACAGCTTCATCTTCGGCCGATTCTACACCAGGAATGGGTGTACAGCATGTGCGCAAAATGAGATCTTTTCCCCACACCGAGCGGTATGGCAATTCGAAATGAGTGGCTTTTTCAGACTTGAGTGCTCGGGCAACTTCAGCAGAAAATCCAGTTTGAACTAGCGATGGAAAGTTTAGAAGGTTGATTGCCAACGTGTGTTCAACGCTTGGTGATCCAAGCAAATTCAGAATCAGCTGGTTACAACTGACAATGGTGCCATGGCGATTAATCGTCAAGGCCGGTTGGGGTAGTAATTCCAAAAGAGAGGTTGTCGTCAATTCCATAAGTTCACATATCCAGCTTACTTTAATCTAATCCATGCAAGATTCAGTGTGCACAACCAAATTGAAACGACCTCAAGAACGAATCAAGATCTTTGTAGTCACATCGCGAATTTATTAAAATAAAGCCGCTTTGTTGTGGTATGCACGTATATGCTTGGGTACAGAATGACGAATATTTTTTTACTCGAGAGGATACTGAGCCCTTAGCAACTCTAATTGGTGCTGAGCATCATCCCAAGTTGTATACGTGGATTCAAGCTGTGTGCGCGTTTCATCGAGTTCTTTTGCGAGCTTGGTGATTTGTGTGACTTGGTTTTCTGAGGATGCGATCACCAGTTGCTCTTCAAGTGCGCTGATACGAGCTTCACCGCTTTCAATCGCTTTCTCGCACTGTAAAATTTTTTGCTCCACGGGCTTTATAGCCTTTGCCCGCTCAGCAACATATTCTGCCCGAGCACGCCTTGCTTCCTTAGAGCGGTCTTGTGATATGGCTTGCGCGGTATCTTCTTTGGTTGAAATTCCTGTGCTATGGCTCGATGGGGCGTTCGAGCCCTCTTCGCTCCAACCTACGCGCTCTAAGAATTCAGCATATGTTCCATCGAACAGAGAGGCTTTTCCATTGTCGAAAATAATAAGGCGTGTTGCGATTGCATGTAGCAATCCTTCATCATGAGTGACCATCACCACAGATCCGTCAAAGTCACTAATAGCTTCCACTAGCGAGTCCACAGACTCCATATCGAGATGGTTTGTCGGTTCATCGAGCAAAAGCAAATTGCAAGGCTCTGCCAAAATTTTCCCGAGCAAAACACGGCTTCGCTCTCCACCTGAAAGTACCTTCACTTTTTTTAGTGCTGCATCGCCTTCGAACATCATCAGCCCAGCAAGGGAGCGGGCTCGGCCTCGCGCAAAATCTTTTACGCTGCTTTGAATCTCTTCTTCCACCGTTTTATCTAAGGACAATCGCTGAATATTCGTTTGCCCAAAATAGGACAGTTGAACATTGGGATTGTACTGCACCGAGCCTTCAAGCGGTGACAGCTCTCTTGCAATCAGATTCAGCAAGGTTGTTTTGCCACGACCGTTGGGGCCAATGACTGCGATGCGATCACCCTTGAATAATTCAAAGGAAAGACTCTGCATAAGCCAAGGCGAATTTTCATGAAAGCGAAAAGAAATATTCTCGACTTGAATGACTCGCTTGCCAGGGAATGGAGCTGAGGTAAATGCGAAATCAAGATCTTTAATTGTTCCTAAGGGTGCGCCTGCAGATCCTTGGCGCTGTAGTGCTTTCACCTTTGACTGTACCGCAGATGCGCGGCTTGCTTGTGCGCGGAATCTGTTGATAAACTTTTCGAGTTGCTCGCGCTTTTTCGCTTCATTCTCTTGCGTGCGAAGTTGCACCTCTTCATCTGCGAGAATTGTTTCCCACAGCTTCTCTACCGAGCCTTGCACTTTGCGCATGCTTTGGCGATGCAGACCCACCACGTGTGTACAAACGCGGTTCATAAAGTTGCGATCATGAGTGATCAGCAATAGTTCGCCAGGCCAGTTCCGCAAAAAGCGTTCGATCCAACGCACTGAAACGATGTCCAAATAGTTTGTAGGCTCATCGAGCAAGAGCATGCGGGGTTCAGAAAGCAAAACCTTCACAAGATTGAGGCGGATTTGAAATCCTCCCGAAAGCTTCATGGGATCGCGCTCTAAGTCTTCTTGTACAAAGCCCAACCCAAAGAGAATTGCCTCAGCACGATGGTCTTCGGTAAAGCCATCTTCGTGTGGCTTCAATGCGGATAGGGCTTCTGCGAGCACTGTCTTGTTCTTAAAGTCAAGATGCTGCTGCAAGTACCCTAGCGAGTACCCCTTGGGGATGTTGATAGAGCCACCATCGGGGGTATCTTCTCCGATGATCAATTTGAACAAGGTTGACTTGCCGCTGCCGTTGCGGCCAGTGAAGCCGAGGCGCTCCCCTGCGTTCACCTGAACGGTGACGTTGCGGAATAGCTCTTGCATGCCAAAGGATTTACTGAGGTTTTGAATTTGAATCACGCGGCAAATATAGGAGATGTTGGGGGAAGATGAAAATTGAGAATTGAAAGTTGAAAGATGGAAACGGCCAAGACTCACGCGGAGACACGGAGGGAAGATGAAAATTGAGAATTGAAAGTTGAAAGATGGAAACGGCCAAGACTCACGCGGAGACACGGAGGGAAGTTGAAAATTGAGAATTGAAAGTTGAAAGATGGAAACGGCCAAGACTCACGCGGAGACACGGAGGGAAGATGAAAATTGAGAATTGAAAGTTGAAAGATGGAAACGGCCAAGACTCACGCGGAGACACGGAGGGAAGTTGAAAATTGAGAATTGAAAGTCGTGACGAGCATCCCTTTGGTGACACGCAGATGGATTGTTTCTCGGGATTGCCTAATCCCATTATTGTTGATAAAAGATGTTTAAAATCAATAATTTTCTTAGGGTAAATTGTGTACGAGTAAAAATGTTGCAGCACATAGCCTCGTTTCAATTGACCAGTGAATTGGTGCTCAATTGGTGTTCAATTGGTGCGTGCTGTGCTCTCAAAGAGCAGAGCGGAAACCCTGCTGTGCTCACTATTCTAGCACAGGATTACAGCGTAGTTTTGTGCAAGATTAGTTTGCAGGGTTACGGCATAGTTTATGGGTGGGTAATCTCTATGAGGTCAAAATACATGAGTCACGATTTATCGAAGTACACTGCGGTTATTCTCTGCGGTGGTCAAGGAACGCGTATAAGAGCTGTGGCGGAAGATCGCCCCAAACCCATGGTAGACGTGGGTGGAAGGCCAATCCTATGGCATATCATGAAAATTTATTCATCCTTTGGTGTGAAAAAATTCGTTCTTGCGCTTGGGCATCAGGGTGAAAAAGTTGTGGAGTATTTCGAAAATTATCACGCACATAACTGCGATTTTTCCATGAAGGTTGGACGGCCTACAGAACGCACTTTTTTTCGCGGTAGTGACGCTTGCGACGATGATGTGGATGATTGGGAAATCACCTTTGCGTACACGGGTGTCGATACCATGACCGGTGGCCGCGTCAAGCGTATCAAGCCTTACATCAAAGAAGATCATTTCTTCTGTACCTATGGTGATGGTGTTTCTGATGTGGATTTACGGCTTGTCTTTGCGGAACATTTGCGCATGGGAAATGTGGCTACGATGGTGGGTGTCCACTTGCCCACAACCTTTGGTGTGATTGAGCCTAGCGAGAACGGCAAGATCGAGTTGTTTCGCGAAAAACCAGTTCTGCCAGGTTTTATCAATGGTGGCTTTTTCTGCTTTACCCCGGAGATTTTTGACCAAATTGAAGGGGATGCAACAGTCCTTGAAGATAAGCCGTTTCACAGTCTAGTGAAGCAAGGAAAAATAGGCATGGTTCCTCACAAAGGATTCTGGCATGCTATGGATCATTACAAAGATTATACCACGCTCAATGATATGTGGAAAAAGGATGCTGCGCCTTGGCGCGTCTGGTAGAACACCTGCAGAACGCAAGGGCAATGACGTTTCTTGAGGAGCTATTCTGAAATATTTCGATAAAATTGATGGGCTTCGCTTTGTTGCCATTGTTTTTGTGCTCATAGAACATTTTGCAGATACCATCGGTCATAAGATTACTGCCGGATATTATGGTGTGGATTTGTTCTTTATCATCAGCGGATTTTTGATCACCAATATTCTGCTCAAGTCCAAAGGGACTTTTCTGCATTGCTATAAGAATTTTGTGGGCCGACGCACTTTGCGCATTTTTCCGATCTATTACCTAATGCTTATTTTTATGGTATTCATTGGCTATAAGCCTTGTTGTGAATACATCCTTTTCTTCGCGACTTATACGATCAACTACGCTTGGGTGCATTACAATATTCCCATGAATGCACTTAGCCATTATTGGTCTTTAGCGATTGAAGAACAATTTTATCTCTTCTGGCCAATCTTCATTCTCGGATTTCGGGGCAAGCCAAAGTTGATGTTGAGCGTCACCGCGTTGATTATCGGGGCTTGTTTTTTTCAGTTGACGACTAGATTTTTTACCGTAGCAAATCCCTATAATTTTGTTGGACTATTTACTCGTGCGGGCTCTTTGTGTCTTGGAGCTCTAGGCGGAATGTTATATCACCGCAATAAGCTTAGCGATGATTTTTTTGGGAAAAATATTTTGGTGGAATGGCTCGTGTTCGCAGCCTTAGGAATCAGTTTGCTTATCACGTATGATTTAAAATACGTTGTACTTGCTCTTTGCTCCTTTTACATTGTGCTCAAATCAGTACACTCCGATTTTAGCATCGCTTGGATTAATCGCTTTTTGACCAATCGTAAAGTGCAATATATTGGCTCGATTTCTTATGGCATCTACATCTTCCATTTGCCGATTGGATATTTTCTCACCACTGAATTTATTTCTCCATGGTGGTGTGCAATCAATTTCGACTCGTTAGGATATTTTCAGTTTATTCATTCGTATTTATGGGTTGTGCTTTTGCCCACGTATTCCTTGCTTAGCATTGGCATTGCCGCGCTTTCAAGCCGCTATATCGAACGCCCTATTCTCACGTTGAAAGACCGCTTTTTTAAATAATACGCAATCAGCGGAAGTGGAGTTGTGCTAGGCTTGCACGATAGCGTTTCAAGTCTTCGAGACTTTCGGGCATGCGCCAGTCCACGGGAATGCCTGTGGGAGTAATGCCTGCAGGGTTATTGAAAAGCACTAGGCCACGCACATCTTGAAGATCGCTTTGGCTTAGGTCATGAAAAGCTTCGCTCCACCAATCCGCAGAATTACCTCCGCCATTTGTTGTGCCAGCTTCCGCAACGAGAAAGGGTTTGCCGTGAACTTGTAATGGATCGCGCAGCTTTTTCAACAGCGTGCGCATGTCTGTCCATGATGAATGATCGACAAGCTTTCCATAATTGAAAATATCAAGGCCGATCCAATCCACATATTCATTTCCTGGCCAGAGCGCAGTATCAGCCACGGTGTAGGGAGTCCATACAAAGGCTACGTTGGTGGCTCCTTCGGCACGGAATATTTTGACGATGTGCTGCCAAGCTTCCTTTTCTACTGCGGGGCTATTGCCATGCTCGGTGCTCCATGCGTACCAAGGGTTTCCGGGTTCGTGCAAAGGGCGTAACATGAATGGATGGCCATAACGCACAGCTTCGCGTGCCCAGCGTGTTATATATGGATCAAAACATCCCTTATTCAATAAGATCAATGATGAGTCGAGCGGGCGACTATCGAAGCCTTCAAACTTGTTAATCCATGGTTCCCACGTGATCATGGGGATCAAGCCAGCCTTGTGTGCTGCATGCATGGCTTCTGTCTTGAATGTTGCTTCGTCATGATCGCCCCACGCTTGGTACCAAGAGACCAAAAGTGGATGCACATTCAATTCTGCACTTAATTCAAAAAAGCGTACATAATCCCACGGTAATTCGGGTCGGTACATACCAAAAAGATTTTTGGGTTGTTGCACCAGCGTTGCGCGGTCTTCTACCATGCGGCGACTCACTTTATCGAACCAAATATTTCGCACCGAATTGTAGGCTGTTACTTTAAAATCTGCATAAAAGATAATGAGAGTCAATAATACAACAAACCCACAGATCAAAGGATAGCGGCGAATCATATTGCGCCCTCCAAGGTTGGTGCTGTTTGAGTTCGTGCGCGTTTGTGCAAAAGTCCACGTACTCCCAACCATGCAACAGGGAATAATAGCGCGATATTTCCGAGAGCAAATAGAACCATCAAAATCGTTCCGTCATCGATGCGGTGATACGTCAAAGGAACCCACGCGATCGCTAGGGCTGAAAGAATAATGGCAAGCCAATGAGGCCACACAAGCTTAGGTACAGGAACCTCGCCACCGCCCTTGGGAGTAGGCAGGTAGGGGACTTTCTTCCCTTGAATGCTGTAAACAAAAGACATCAAATAGATGTGCCACGTCGCTTTTTCAAGCAGCATTGAACGCCATGGTACGCCTTGCTCTTCGCGGTGTGAATACCATTTTTGCACGATCAAATGAATGAGCGTAGAAACTAGCGCATAAGGGCCAATATGAATTAGAAATCCAGTCAAAGGCATTTCCACCGCATACACTTGTAAGAATAAAAAGAGGATAGGAAGCCAGATGGTGAGCGTGGCTGCCAACCCGCATAGATAGTAGGTTCCACAAGCGAAGTAGTGCAAACGCCCCACCGGACTTAGCTGCCTAAATAGTTTGGGATATTCGTTGAAGAACAGGTAATACATGCCGGTAGACCACTTCAGCTGCTGCTTAAAAAAAGCCCCTAAATCTGCGGGCGATAATCCTTCGCTACCGCGCCAAGGCAGGTACACGCTTTTCCAACGCTTGGCATGTAAGCGCATACTCGTGAGTGCATCTTCTGCTAAGTGTTCTGCATGTCCACCGATTGAATCTAATGCCGTGCGGCGAAACGTGCAGTTAGCGCCAATCGCTGTTGCAATCCCCATGCTATGAAGTCCCATTAAGGTGGGCCCATAAAAGCCAAAGGTTTGCTCTGCTGCAGCCCATGCGACAAAGCTTTCGCGCACATTGTAATAGGCTTGTACCACTTGCACAAATCCAATTTGAGAATCTGCAAAGTAGGGTAAAGTGCGATGAAAAAAATCGGGTTCAGGAATGTGATCTGGATCGATAATGAGCACATGTTCCGCTTCGGAATGCGTACGCAGGCAGTAATTGATTTTACCGGCCTTTGCTCCATTAATGCCGCGGCAATCGATGTGGATCACACCTAATTTTTTACACAAGGCTTGCAATGCGGGGTCATTACCACCATCGAGAAGAAAACTGTTGTGCGGGTAGCGAATTGCAACAATGGCCGCAAGGGTCCGTTCGAACATAGCGAAGGGCTCGCCGGGCATGGCGGTGGTCAAAACATCTGCTGTGCCATAGGGCTCAAACGAATTTGGGAAACGGGGTGCTGGAGGTCGGCCAGGCTCTTTAACCCACAGATACACCCACCAGTTATACAAGTTGCGAACTGGGTTCCAGAACACTGCGAAAGCCAAAGGCCAAAACAAATAACTGTTGCGTCGCACACCGACGTTAAACCAATAATCCACGAAAAACAGGAATGCTTCTACGCCAATGGCTGCAAGCACAATCAAGCCGATGCGCTCCCAACGTTTTACTTTGGGAAAACGAATGTGCGCGGATCCGTGCCAGCGGGCGCGGATAGGTGCTCGTGCCGTTAATTCACCCATGCAAGCTTCTCCAGCCTAGTGCGCAGGAAAGAGCTCTCTGGGTGCAATTGCAAACCTGCAGAATAGGTGACCTTCGCTGCCGCATACTTTCCTTGCCACTCTTGAATTTGTCCTTTCACAAGGCTTGCCTGCTCATCACCAGGCAGGGCGACTAAAATGGAATCCAATTCAGAGAGGGCACGAGAAAAATCTTTTTCCCAAGAAATGACTTCTGCGCGATGTGTGCGGCAACGCAGCTTCACTGGCTCTATGGTGGCTTTGTTATTGATGATCACCGAATAAAATGTTTCTGCTTCTTTGAATTTTCCGATCCACGAAAGTAATTCTGCTTTACGCTCTAGAGCGCTCCATGCACGAGGGTCTGCGCCGGGGTCAATCCTTAGACCTTTTAGAATTGCGTAGGCGCCATCGATATCTTTTCGCCACATCATTGTTTCCGCTAACGGCAGCATAAAGCGAGGCGAATTGTCACCGACTTTACGCACTACGTCAAGGTAGTAGTAAGCAGAGTCAACTTTGTATTCAGCATGAAATACCAATCCTTTTAGACGAGCAAGATCCGAACCTTTGGCCTTAGATTGATTGAGTTCATTTCGTGCATCTTTGACTTTGCCAAGTTCAATGAACTGAGCAATTTTATCTTCCGATGTTTCCGCTTGGAGTGTAATTCCAAGGGCTAGAACCGCAACGAAAATAGGGGTTGTTTTCATGATTGTTTTTCCTGTAAAATTTCTTGAATGCCTTGTGTAAGTGGAATTTTCGGAATCCAGCCTGTGGCTTGTTGGAGTAGGGTGGAAGAGAGGCGATAATCCCAAATTTCTTGTTTTCGATAGGCGACATCACCAATTCCCAGCAGCTCTTTTTGTCCAAGAATTGTCGCCGAATTTTCAGCTACGTCGCGCATAGAAACGCTTGTGCCTGTACCTATGTTAAATGTTCCTGTCGTTTCTTTTTTGAGCAACGAAAATACGGCACTACACAAATCACGTACATGCACAAAGTCTCGTGTCTGCTCACCTTTTGTCATGGAAAATCTGGTTCCGCCTTGCAGCGCACGGCACAATGAAGGAATAAACATGTCGCCTTTTTGCCCAAGCCCATAAAGCACTGCGGGGCGTAATATGGTCGCTTGAATTCTGCCTTGCTTTGCAAAAGCTTGCACCATGATTTCGGCAAGGTGCTTGCAGTGGCTGTAGTCATCGGAGGGTTGTACTTCCATGCTTTCTGCAAAGGGACCCCGTTGAGATCCATAAATCATTCCCGTTGATGTCAGCATGAAATAGGCAGGGCGTGGCAATGCACTCAATAAATTCCAAGTGGTCTCTACATTAGAGCGAAACAGGCGCGTACGATTATCGGGATCGCTGCCTTTGCTGATGCAACCAGCGAAGTGCAGAACCACATCGGGAGTATTTGTCTGCAAAAAAGATTCAACCGCGCGTTGATTTCCTAAATCGAGTGCATGAAATGAATATTGTTCGGGACGTTCGTTGGGTTTGAGTGTTTCGTCTTGAACAAAATCCACTGCGATCCATTGATCTTGCGAGTCTTGTGCCCGCGCATATCGCAATAGGTTTTGCCCCACAAATCCCATGGCGCCTGTGAGTAAAATAGTTTTAGGCATAAAAGCCTGACAGTTCTAATTGTGTTGCCGCTTCTGCATATTTTGCAATGTCTGCAAGGCTTACTCGTTTGTGTTCCGTATAGTAGGCTCGATACCAGTTGGCTGTTGTTTCTACGGTGCCTTGACTATCCCATACCGGCCGCCAGCCCAAGCGGCTCTTGGCTTTTGCGCAATCAAGTTTTAGCAAGCGAGCTTCGTGAGGTGCGTTTGGATCTGTGCGAAATTCAGTGCGAATTGCCGGCCAAGCCTTTTGCATAAAGGCCGCAACCTTATGCACAGGAACCACGCCATCTTCATCGGGGCCAAAATTCCAACCTTCTGCGAATTCTTTTTTGCCTTCCAATAAGCGCCAACCGAGCATTAAATATCCAGACAAAGGTTCGAGCACATGCTGCCAAGGCCTGGTAGAATCTGGGTTGCGGAGCACGGCAATGCCATTTTCTGCTGCCGCACGCATTAAGTCGGGAACCAGTCGATCGGCAGCCCAATCACCTCCGCCAACGACATTGCCTGCACGCGTGGTGCAAAGCAAGGTGTTGTGTCTAGTCCCATATTGATCAAGGGGCCAGAAGCTATTACGATAACTTGCGCTCGCAATTTCCGCGCAGGCTTTCGATGCGCTGTAAGGGTCGTAGCCACCAAAGGGATCAACTTCACGATAGCCATATTCCCACTCGCGATTTTGGTACACCTTATCTGTCGTAATACTCACCACGGCCTTTACGCAACCCGCTTTGCGACAGGCTTCATAGACGTTGACTGTGCCCACCACATTGACCGCGTATGTCTCTGCTGGGATGCGGTAACTCTCTCGCACAATAGGCTGAGCTGCAAGATGAAAAACGATTTCGGGTTTAAAACGTGCAACGGTTTGCTCTAATTTTTCTGCATCGCGTAAGTCGCCTAATGTCTCGTCAATATCGAGTTCAAGCATTTTCCAATGTGAAGGATCTGTGGGAGCAGGCAAGGCGTAACCTGCCACTTGAGCGCCCATTTCATGTAGCCATAGTGCAAGCCAACTTCCTTTAAAGCCCGTGTGGCCTGTGACTAGCACGCGTTTGCCCTGGTAGATTCCGCCAAATAATTTCAGTAGGTTTGACATAGAGATTCCTTAACGAGCTGTTTTGCGTTGCGAGTTCATGTCAGAATGCATGTTGAATTTTGATTCCGATTTCTAAAGAGTTCCATGCGGTGCTTTTGAAGTAACCGCGGGACACATTGGGTACAGATTCAACAGCACAAGGGAGATTGATATACCAAGCATCGTTGATGGATGCGTAACCCAAAAATTCAATGCGCAATTTCGCAATGTTATTGACGTTGCCATAGTACGCTGGATCCGCTAGATAGACAGAGTTCCAACGCACCTTAGTCACGGACCACACAGGTATAACCGCTGTAATTCTTCCACCGAATGTCTGTGTGGAAATTTTCCATTCATGGGCAATTCCCAAAATGGCGGAGGCGATCCATTCATCGAGAGGTGCACCGTAAGGGTAAGAGGCAAATGTCAGCGTGCTATCATAGGTTGCAGATAAAGACGTGGCTTGATATAAATCGTATTTACTTGTGTTGTGAATGCCCGAAACTCCTAGAGTTGTGCCAAGTGGAAGTCCTTTTGCAAGCCAAAAATACTGGTTGAGAAGGAGGTTGTTGGGAAGTGATAATATGCGTGCGATTGCCGGCTGAATTCCACCTTGGCGCACATCTGCGCTGCCTCCAAGCTCGGCCCAAAGTTGCATGTTATTCAAGGAAAAGGAAACCGCTGATCCCACTTTCGAAGAACGAACCTCACGCGAAAAAATCGAGCCATCCATCAACTGGCTTTGTGCTTCTCCGCGTACTTTAAACGACTCGGTGAGCTGGTATTCTGCCTTGAGTCCTCCCATCCAACCTTGCGCTTTCAGCTCCGTCATGCCGCCATCTGCGCGTAGGCTTAAATGGGAAAATGCACGTTCCCAACTTGCGGTTAATCCAGATGTTGGATATGCAGCGGAGGGGAACGCGTCAATGGAGTCTTTCAGCAGCGTTTGTGTCCAGCGGGCTTGCAATGTCACATCGCCTAAGTTGAGGCTATCCCAATGAACACCGAAAAATTTATAGCCGGCTAAGACTTGCTGACGAACCAATCCCACATTGTCTTGTTGCTGGGTTGTTTCAAACGAAGCGAGTCCTGCGTGTGCTGTTAGCCAGCAAGAAAAAAATAGAAGGCGACTAAGCCAAGGGGTCTTTGTATTCACGCCCCATAACTTATCTACCAAACGGCTAAAAATGTCTACGAAAGCCCATCTTTTGCTCTGCATTATGAGAGCAGCGTGATTTGAGCGCGACTGAATTTTTCGCGCTGGAGATTGTTACCGCAATCGGTTGCTTACGTCCTTCAGACGGCTTTCCAATTGTGCTCGTGCAGATAGTTCACAAAAAGTTGGTGCAAAATTCCGTCGGATACTCCGACCTTAGGAACCACCATATCTTTGATGTCAGCAAGCTTCATCACTTGATAATAGATGCGCCCAGCAGGCACAATTACATCTGCGCGGTCGGGCTTTAAACCAAGCTTACGAATGCGTTCTTCATAGTCGAGAGCTTCGATGCGTGCAAGAATTTCGCGAATACTTTTGCGAGTTAAGAAACCGTCAGTAATGAAGTGCTCAGCCATGTCGTAGATCTTGCCAATGTTTCCGCCTGTGCCAATCGCCTGCGTAGGCTCAAGGCCGTGGGGCATGTTGGCAATCCACTGCTGCATACGCACATGTTCGCTCTCGCTGACTTTGCCTTGCAGGGTGCGCACGGTGCCAATGCGAAAGGATTCGCTAGCGAGCGGTTTGCCCTTATCCATCAAGGTGAGCTCGGTAGATCCGCCACCGACATCCACAAAGAGATAAGTCTTGTCGTTCTGCAGGCCATTACTTTCAAAAGCATTACTGAATAGCAATTCAGCTTCGAGCTTTCCACTGATAACCTCAATGCTAATTCCTGATGCATTGAGCACGCGCAGTACAACGCTGTTGCCGTTACTCGCTTCACGCATGGCTGAGGTTGCACACGCTCGCACACTCTTGGGGACAAAGAAGCGTAACAGATGCGAAAAGCCCTGAAAAACCTCGCACATTTGCTGGATTTTAAATTCAGGAATCACGCCTTCACGAAATACATCATCGCCCAAGCGAAGGGGCACGCGGTACGAGGCTTCACGTTTCAGGAAATGGCCATTCTCACTATCATGCACACGGCCAATAACCAAGCGGATCGCATTAGATCCAATATCGAGTGCAGCCATACGAATGATTTCTGAATCATCATTCATGAATATTATAGACCCGCGCGCTTGCGCAAAATTTGGTTGATGTCGTGCTGGGCATTGCGGCGTGGACCCTTGATTGAGCGAAATTTATTTGCCCAAGTGGGTTCGAGCTCGCGAGCTTTATCGTTGTCGTTCCATTGGATTTCAAAGTATTCCCACACTTCGGCTTGTAAGGCTTTGTCAAGAATAGGACATGCCACTTCGACGCGGCCATCGAGATTGCGACTCATCCAATCTGAAGAGGTGAGATAATATTTGACATCTCCACCGTTGCAGAAAATCACTAGGCGTGAATGTTCTAAAAATTGCCCGACAATGCTAATGGCTTTAATGTTTTCCGAAAGCTTTGGTTGCTGTGGAATTAATGAAAACATGGAGCGCACAATCAAACGGATCTCAACGCCAGCAGCGCTTGCTTCGTAAAGTTTGTCTTCCATTTCAACGTCAGCAAGATTGTTAATCTTCAAGTACAAGAAGGCTTTACGGCCCTTTTTTGCGTTTGAAATTTCGTTGTCGATTAAAGCGCAGAATTCTGTGCGAGCGTTAAATGGTGCGACGAGCAAGCGTTGGAACTTGGGCACCTTATAGTTGTTGCGGAAAAAGTCAAAGACGGATTGAACCTCATCGGTGATCTTTTTATTCACCGTCATCAAGATGTGATCCGTGTAGAGTCGCGCGGTTTTTTCGTTAAAATTTCCGGTACCAATGGTTGCGTATTGCACTAGCTTCTTGCCTTCGCGGCGACTAATCAAACAGATCTTGGAATGCACCTTAAGGCCACGCACACCAAAGATTACGCGCACACCTTCTTCATCGAGTCGCTCTGCCCACGCCAAATTATTTTCTTCATCAAAGCGAGCCATGACTTCGAGCAGCACCGTAACTTGCTTGCCATTTCGTGCGGCATTCACCAGTGCATTGAGCACACTCGACTTGGTGGATGCTCGGTAAATAGTCATTTTAATTTCGGTAACAAGCGGATCGATGGCTGCTTCGCGCAGCAGGTCTACCATGGTATTGAAGGAATGGTAGGGGAAGTGCAAAAGGCGATCGCCCTTAGCAATGACGGCGAAAATGCTCTTTTGGTCACAGAAGCTTGGGTGAATAAAAGGCTCAAAAGGTGGGTTCACCAAATCTTTGCGACCTGGGCTTGGGAACTTGATGAAGTCTTTGAAATTATGGGTGCGACTTCCTGGGATCAATGCGTTGGCATGCTTGAGCTGCATGCGATTGCGCAGTAAGCGTAAGAATGCTTCGGGGATTTGTGCATCGTAGACCATGCGCACTGGTGCGCCTTGCAATCTACGCTTAAGGCCATCGGTGAGGCGATCTACAAAGCTTAGGCTGAATTCATCTTCGAGTTCAAGCTCAGCATCGCGCGTGACTTTGATTGTCCATGCTTCAATGCGTTCAGGATTGAGGATGGTAAAAATATTGCGCAGCCCCCAACGCACCACATCTTCAAGTAAAATAAGGTACGATTCTTTGCCACGGCTAGGCAAGGTGACAAAGCGCGAAAGAGAATCAGTAGGGACTTCGATGAGTGCATAGCGCGATGTGCGCGAACCCAGTGTATTGCTGAGCGCAACGGCGAGGTAAATGAACTGATCGCGAATATGTGGGATGCCTGTGGTGGTTTCGATCATCATAGGCACAAGGCGTGGTCGCACTTCTTCCACAAAGAAATGCGTAAGCCATTCTTCTTGGGTTGGGTCGAGCTCTAGTTCTGTGATGAGGTGCACGCCACTTTTGTCGAGGGCGGCGATGATGTTTGCATAGGCTGCGTTGAAGCGCCGGCCTTGGTCGAGAACCTTGTCGCGAATTTCTTTGAGCACTTCGCTTACGAGCCAAGTGCCGATCTTTGCGCGTGGGCCTTCGCTCTTTAGGAGGCGTTGTGCATTCGCAACGCGCACACGATAAAATTCATCTTGGTTGTTGGAAAAAATTCCCAGGAATTTTAAACGCTCCACCAGCGGAATGCGGACATCTTCGGCTTCTTGGAGAACCCGTTCATTGAACAGGAGCCAACTGAGTTCCTTTGGATAGTGCCGCTCGGGCTTTGCATGTGCCATAAAAACCTAGGGTTAAGGGAATAGTTCTAGCACTACTTGCCCAGCCTTTGGCCATAGCCATTGGTTTGTGGGGAAGGTGATGCCTAGAATTCCTGCCATAGGTATTTCCGTCTCGTAGCCCTTGGCCAAATATTTCGCAAGCTCGGTTAGAGTTGGATTGTGACCCACAAGCGCAACCGTTGCCCAAGACTTGGAAACGCGCACTGCCACAAGTTCCTGAACCTTTGCGGAATAAAGGATTGGCCATTTTACGCAGCGACTTTCGGGCAGGTGCAAAACGCTGGCGACAACTTCAGCAGTTTGCCATGCGCGTGTTGCGGTGCTGCCAATCAAACCATCAAGACGAATGCCACGCTCAAGCAATTGCTCGGCTTGCCGTGTTGCGAGTTCACGACCTTCGTAAGTGAGAGCGCGATCGAAGTCGCGAGCTCCCGAAAGAGCTGCATCTTCTGCAGGGGCATGGCGGATCAGGTAGAGTATTCTTTCCATCACGGTTTCAATCCTAGGTAATGATTGTTCAGATTCGGTTAGGACTGCCAAGATACCTCTCGGTTTCCTTCGGCAGGCAAATTAAGCGTTATGAGACAAATTTAGCTTGCGGATGGATCGACGCCCGAACGAATTGATATTTTATGCAATACATGCAGACAAATGAACCTCGCCGTTTCCCTTGGATCCCGCTGCTCGCCTGGATTCTTCTCTTTGTTTTGGTCGTTTTTTCCGCCTCGTTACAGAGCAAGGCTGACTTGAATTTGCGTTTAGGAATGATCCTTTTTTGGGGGATTGCGCTGACAGCCTTCCTTACTGTGTGGCTCTTTAGAAGGCAAAGTTCCTCGCCAGCTATTGCAGACGATGAATTGTCTTCTGTACCTCGCGCATCGGATGTGTCTGTTCCTGCAGATCCCAATTGGGTCGCGGCCTTGGAGCGTGAAGCGTGGTTTGAGTTGCTGCAGACCATGGGTGAAGAATCTAAGCTAGATCGTCTCATTCGCATTGTTCCGCCGCAAATTCAGCAACTGTTTCCTGAATCTTCCGTGGGTATCTATGTCCGTGATGCTCAAGAGACTTTGAATCTTTACTTCAAATACGGAGATCATTTTGTGGGTCCGGCTTCGCTTTTAATGTCTGAATGCGAGGCGATGTCGCGAGGGCAAATGGTCGAAGAAGCGGTTGGTCCCGATGGCTTACATTGTGCGTGTACGCATCACACAGATCCGCAAACATTGTTCGTAGCCTGCATTCCCATCATTACCGATGATCACTATCTGGGGTTATTGAGCTTGTACCACCCCCTGGGACGCCTTGATGTCGCTGGTGTTTCGCGTACCGGCATTTTGCAAAAAGGCCAGACATTTGCTTCTGCGCTGGGTTTGTATTTGCAAACCTTGAAGCTGAAAGAGATGCTAGATCAGCAGGTAATTCGCGATCCTTGGACCGGCTTATTTAATCGACGCTACATGGAAGAGACGCTGTTTCGAGAATTTGCAGAAGCCGCGCGGCGCCGCACAACTATTGGTGTGATCATGGTTTATCCAGATCAGATTAACGAGATTCGCACCACCTATGGAGCCAAAGCGAGCGATCAAATTATTTGGGAAATTGGGCAGCGTTTACCTCGCTACATTCGTACCGAAGACATTCCTTGCCGTCACGATGAAGACATGTTTTGTGTGATCTTGCCGGGCGCAGCCTTTGAAATCATTCTTCAGCGAGCAGAAAAAGTTCGAATGGAATTGGGTGGCTTGAATATTCTATTTCATTCTCAGCCATTGAGCACAACGGTCAGTGTTGGTGTCGCGATGTTCCCACAGCATTCAACCACGGTGCATGGGCTTGTTGCTATGGCTGAGATGGCGGTGCGAAATTCGCAACGACAAGGTGGAAACAGGGTTGCTCTACCCCCGCAGGGCAATGCCGTCAATTGGTGATGACTCTTGGGGATGAATCTCTTTTATATTGTTTTCCCTACCGCGACGACCTCGAAACCGATTGCTTTCAGAGCTGCATGATCTAGGATGTTGCGGCCATCAAAGAGGAATGCGGGCTTTTGCATACTGTCGTAGATGCGCTTGTAATCAAGGCTCTTAAAGCTCTTCCATTCCGTGCAAATGACAACTGCGTGAGCGTCTTTGGCTGCGAGGTAAGGATCCGTTTGCAATTCCACCTTATCCAAAACATCAGCAAGGTCAAATTTGGCGTTCACAAGAGCTTTCGGATCATAAATGACAGGGAATCCACGCTCGCCTAGAATATCGCGCACAACGGTGTGAGCTGGGCTTTCACGGGTGTCACCAGTGTCTGCTTTAAAGGCAAAGCCAAAGACAGCAATGCGCTTGCCTGCTATGGTATTGAACATGCCGTCGAGCATGCGACTTACCATGCGGTGTTCTTGCCATTCATTAATGTCCACGACGCTCTTCCAATATTGCGAAACTTCGGGTAGGCCAAAATGTTCGCAGAGGTAAGCGAGGTTCAGAATATCTTTCTTAAAACATGAGCCGCCAAAGCCTAAAGAAGCCTTGAGAAACTTAGATCCAATACGCGAATCTTTGCCAATCGCAAAGGCGACTTCGTCGACGTCTGCGCCGGTACGTTCGCAGAGTGCGCTCAATGCATTAATTGAAGTGATACGTTGAGCCAAGAATGCGTTTGCCGTAAGTTTACTGAGCTCAGAAGACCATACATTGGTGGTTAAAATGCGTTCGCGAGGAACCCAGTTTGCATACACGGCAACAAGGGTGTCGCGGGCTTTAATGCCTTCTGGTGTCTGGTGCGAACCGATTAATACGCGGTCGGGGCTATTCAGATCATCAATTGCAGAGCCTTCAGCAAGGAATTCTGGATTCGAGAGAATGTCGAAATGAATTCCCTTTGAATTGGAATGCAAAATGCGTTCCATTGCCTCAGCAGTACGCACAGGTAGCGTGCTTTTTTCTACCACGATTTTCGGGCCATCCGAGCATTCTAAAATATGGCGTGCAGTCTTTTCCACAAACTGCAAATCACTTGCCATTCCTGCGCCGTGCCCAAAGGTTTTGGTTGGTGTATTCACACTCACAAAAATGATATCCGCTTCGCGAATGCCTGTATCGATATCGACCGAGAAAAAGAGATTGCGACCACGCGCACGCTTCACCACTTCATCAAGACCTGGCTCATAGATCGGAAGCGCATCAGAATTCCAAGCGTCGATGCGAGCTTGGTTGATATCAACAATCGTAACCTTGTATTGTGGACATTTATCAGCGATAACCGCCATGGTTGGTCCGCCCACGTAACCCGCGCCGATGCAAAGAATTTTTTTTGTGTATGAAGTCATGGCTGGAATATAGGAAATCACCGCTATGACTAGAACTTAATTGGATAGGTCAGATAGTATTTTCGGTAGGGATAGACTTGGATTGCAGGGGCTGGAAACTTGTACAGATCTAAGTAGCTCACTACGCGAGAGCTTGCATAGGACTTTGGTTTAATGATGCTTTCGAAGTCATAGTCCAAGGAAATCAAGTAGTCGCGATGTCCCCACCAGCCCTGTCCATCTAGGGTCGGCTCGACCGTTACACCACCTGCAAGGCTCAGCCACTGGGGCCACACCTTGTTAAACGACTTAGGCAGTAAACGTCCGACCTTGAAGCTTAGCCAAAAAGTTTCGTTGGTATAATCGTCTGTGAATACGCCGCCATCATCAATTTTATTGAGTTTGCAGTAGTCCCAATACACGTTGGAATTATTCCAGTAACTGTATTTGAAATCCACATACCTCATGAAGGGAACATAGCGTTTTGCCATGGGGTAAAAGCCACCCAAGGTTCCTGACAATACATCAAAGACACTAAAGCCCCATGAAAGAGCAAAGCCGTCTTTGATTTCGACACCCAAGTGCGTGGTGCTCGCCATGCACGCTGCGAGTAGGTATGAATTGAATTCAGAAACTCCGCTCCAGCGAAATCCATCGTAGAAACCTTCGCCCAGCATAACGCCTGCAAAGAAGTGCCCGAGCTTATCGATGTTTTGTGCGTAGTTGAAATCGTTTTCAAAATGCAAATTGCGACTTTCTTTACTCCACCACCCATTCTTAAAAATTAAATAGTAAGAGCCAATGTAAGATGCGCCGGCAAGGCTTGCGACAGCTACGAAGCGCCCCATGTGTAACGGTTCTTGTACGGAGTTGTTTTGTGGAATCTCAACGTAATTTGTAGACGAAGAACTAGATAGATCTTGAGCGTAGACAGACCAAATCAAAAGCCCTAGGAACAAGAATAAGCGATGCATGCACGCGAATATAGCTAGAACAGATGGCGTTTAAGCTTTCTGCGGCGCTACTACCGCGATGCTATTGCTGCAACGCCGCTACCTTGATGCGACTACCGAATCCACATTCGAAACAGAGCAATTATTTCACGACTGAATATTGATGAAGAGTGGGTGTTCCTTGGATATTACATAAGTACGAGCAAAACTATCTCAGTGTTTCATATTGATGTAAAAAAGATTCGATGCTAGTACGGAGACTGCCGCCAAGCGGCAGTGACGAGCGTAAGCGGCAGTGACGAACATTAGCGGCAGACACGATCTTACTATGGACGGTGGGGGTGTCGCAATAATTCCCTATTGTTTTGTACCTTTCAGTCAATGCTATTCATTCTGATCGGTCTTTTCGTTTCTGTGGCAAGCGCTTTTGAGGCGCCTGCGCATTCTACGCAATTTATTGTGCCAGCTCGGCCAGATCAATCCTATGTGTACGACGAAGCGCATGTATTGTCTGATCAGCAAACCCTTACCATCAATCGCCTTTCGGAGTATATGTACCAACGCGCTGGCTTTGCCATGGGCGTTTCTGTGTTCAATGATATTGGTGATGAAGATCCTCGTGCGACCGCGCTTCAAGTGGCGCAGACATGGGGGCTTGGAAAAAAAGATTCGAGCGAAGCTGCTTTGATTTTTGTGGCGTTAAAACAGAAGCGCCGCAGCATTGAGGTGGGATATGGTGCAGAACCTTATTTAACTGATTTGCAATGTGATAAAATTCAGCAAGATTACCTAGTGCCCCAATTTAAGCGCGGCGCTTTTGGTGATGGAATTCTCAATACTGCGATTGGCATTGCCTACACGGTTGCGAAAGCAAAGGGAATTCCTCAAGACTCTTTAGCCCTTATTGCGCAAGCTCTCCCAGTAGTTTCGCATTCGCAGCATGCACGCCCTGCACAAGGGTTTATTATGAATCACCCAATGGTGATTGCCGTGCTGTTTGTGATTCTCATCTCCGTATTTAGACGGCGCAGTTATGGTTCGAGTATCGGTTACGGTGGAATGGGAATTGGTGGCTTCGGTGGTGGATTTAGCAGTCGAAGCGATGGTGGATCAAGCAGCGGATCAAGCTTTGGTGGCGGATTTGATGGCGGAAGTTTTGGCGGCGGCGGTTCCGGCGGAAGCTGGTAAGGACTCTTATGGTAGTAACATTATGGTAAAGACGGTTGATGAATTACGTGCGATGATTGTCCCTGTTTTGCAACAGGCTCTGGGCGGTCAGCTGGTGTGCATTTTTGCTCATGGCAATTGCGCAGAGTCGCTGTTTGTTCCAGGTTCAAGCCCTTGGGAAGTTTCATTATTTGTGAATGGGCTTGATCCAAAAAATATTCCTGATTTATCGGTGGCGCAAAAGCAACTAAGCAAAGCGGGCACTGATCTCCATTATATTTTCACACCTGAAATGGTTCTGCATGCCGGTGATACATACCCGCTCGAATTTTTGAATTTATCGGAGCGCCATATCCTTTTGCATGGGGCGCTTCCTATTGAAAAATTTCACCCGCTCAAGCCTTGGCTTAGGCTTCAGTGCGAGCGTGAGTTACGTGGGCTTTTAATTCACATGCATCGCGAAGTGGCCTTGCGTGGCACATCAACCAAAGATTTGCAAAGGCTGCTAAGTATTGCGATGCCTAGGTTCTTGCCGATCTTGCATGGTGTCGTTTGGCTCGTGAAGAACGAAGAATACCCTACCGACAATTTGCAGTGTCTAAAGACGATTGCTCAAGAATGGAATCTTGCGAACCTCTTTACGCGTATGCAACAATTGCCCAAGGATGCGATTGCCCTGCGCTCATTGGCCGGTGATTACATTATGGGAATGCAAACAATTTTACAGACCATCGATCAACTGGAGGAATCCACATGAAGAAAGTCCTAATCATCCTTGCAGTACTTTTTGTACTCGGGCTCATCGTTGTTGGTGTCATCGCCGCGCGCGGTGTCGGCATGTACAACGGAATCATCGCATCTCAAGAAGGCGTTAAAGCCAAGTGGGCACAGGTGCAGAATGTGTACCAGCGCCGGGCGGATTTAATCCCCAACCTCGCGGCAACGGTGGAAGGTTATGCAAAGCACGAGGCAGGAACGCTTGCAATGGTCGCTCAAGCCCGCTCACAAATGGGTGGCGTGGTAAAGCTCGATGAGAACATGTTGCACGATCCTGCTGCGATGCAACGTTTCCAAGCTGCGCAATCGACGTTTGCAGGCGGCTTGCAACGACTCATGATGGTTTCCGAAAAGTACCCAGATCTCAAAGCCGACACACAGTTCCAAGCGATGATGGTGGAACTTGAAGGCACCGAAAATCGGATTGCTGTCGAACGCGGTCGCTACAATGAAGCCGTGCAAGGCTTTAATACCTTGGTACGCCAATTCCCAATGAATGTTGTCGCTGGCTTTATGCATGTTATGCCATATGTTCCATTCGAAGCAAAGGCTGAATCGCAAGATGCGCCTAAGGTTCATTTCGATACAGGCAAACCAGCAACACCTTAATTAATCTATGGCTGAGATAGAAGAAGGAACGAAGACTAAGAAAGAGCCCATGTTCCGGGCTTACATCAAGGTCTTTGCTGTGATCGCCCTTGTTCTTTTGGTGGGACTTGGGTGCGCAGCTCATTTTGCAAAAAAGCTCCCTCGCGAAGTTGTGCATAGCGCCTCTATGGTGATTGCGCAACCTCAAGCTAAAGTCTGGAATACTTTGCGCAATCCAGAAACGTACCCGAACTGGCAGAAGGGCATGCGCGATGTTCGTCCACAAGCACAAGACTCCGAGGGAATCACCGATTGGATTCAAACATGGGATCATAACACGGAGCATGCAACGCTATTAAGTCGTGCAATTCCCGATACCCTAAAGGTTCGCATGGTTGCGAATCGCAATGTTTCCTACAGCGATTGGACTTGGGCCTTAGAGCCCGTGCCGCCAGACAGTACAAGGGTTACGTTAATTGCGCGCACCACTTTGCAGGCTCCCATGCTACGAATTTGGCAGCACTTTGTTCCCATGCCGCAGCAAGACTTAGCGCCCTTGTTACAAGCGCTTGCAAATGTTCGTTAAATAAAAATATCAGAATGAATTAGGTCAGAGCGCCAGCGATCTCAGTAAAGGCGGCCTGACCCTCTTCGATGATCGTGTCAACATCGTGCAAGTCAACACCAAGTGCATCAAAACAGTCGAAATGGAATGCTGGTAAGAATGGATCACCAGAATTGCCAAAGCCTTGGAAGTGCGAAAGTAAATCTGCAATGTGCACTAAGGAAACGAACATGAAGCTCTCGTCTTCATCGTCCATAATAAACGGTGTATTGTGGAGTTCAATTGCCTTCACCATATCGCGCGAGAAACCCCATTCATCTGCGACCCATGCACCAATGTCTTGATGGGAAAAGCCGAAGACGCGTTCTTCTGCCATCACCAGCGTTAATTGCTCGGTGCGGCAAAGATTCATGGCGTCGGTGAATTCGCGAGTGAAGGATTGATAAAGAATGAGCTTGCCCACATCGTGAACAAGGCCTGCGATAAAGGCTTCTTCTGCAACAGTGTTGAATTTCTTTTTGCAATGCTTCATGATCACGCGAGCCATCACAGCAACACCGATCGAATGCTCCCAGAATTTTTTGAGATTGAGCAAGCGGTCGCCTGGGCGCACAGGAAACTGCTTGAGCACCGTCGCAGCAAGCACTAAGTTCGAGACTTCATTAAATCCCAAAAGCGTAATCGCTTGTTCAAGTTTGGTCACGTGCTGGCGTAATGCATACGCTGGCGAATTCACCGTCTTGAGCACCTTCAGCACCAAGCTAGGGTCTTTAGAAAGTAGGTCGGAAGCCTTTTGGGAGTTGCCTCCAGGGCTGTTGATTACATCGCGCAGTCTCACGTAAAGATCGGGAAGTGCTGGAACCTCGGGCATGCCACCGAGCTCTTGCAATCGCTTATTAAGCTTAGGATGATCGAGCAAAAAATTCACAGAGAACCCTCCTGCACTTGGCAAGAAAGCTCTTCGCGCTTAATCAAAAACAGCTTCATGATAAAGGGATGCGTAAGGCGACGATGATGGCGAAATAGAACAGACAGCATCGCATCTACCTTCTGGCGTTTCGCTTCATCAAGAGTTGAGTAAATTTCAGTGGACATATCGATAATTTACATTTTGAGGCGCAAGCAACGAGGTAAGAAATGGGTTCCATGGTTGACATTACACTAGAGAATTTCGAGGCGACAGCAATTCAAGGATCAATGCAGCGGGCGGTAGTGATGCTGTTTTGGTCTGCGCGTGGCCCTGCGGGAACCCAATTAAATACAAGCCTTGAGCGTTTATCCAAAGAAATGGATTTCACCCTAGCCAAAGTTGAAGTTGAGCCTAATGAGCAGATTGCATCGTATTTTCGCTTAACCGAAGTGCCCAGCATTCGAATCATTTTGAAAGGACAAATCGCAGCTTCGATTCCTGGCAACGCCACTGAAACACAGATTCGCACTGGACTCGCGAAGTATTTCCTGTCGGAAGACGATTTAGCATTGATTGAAGCTGAGCATTTAGTGCAGCAAGGTATTCCAGAGCAAGCGATGCCAATTTTGGATGTGCTTTTGACCACAAAGCCAGCAAATAAAAAGGCGCTGTACTGCAAAGCCAAGGCTCTAGTCGATTTAAACAAAACCGAAGATGCCCTCCAAATTCTGGTGCAGTTTTCCGAAGGCGATGACTTTTTCCGCGAAGCGAAAGCGCTTAAAGAACTCATGGCTTTTCACCAAGAATGCTCGCGCAAGGATTTGCAAACACCAAGCGAACTTGCTTATAGGGATGCTTGTGCTTTAGCGCTTGCAGGGCAGTATCGCGAAGCTTTAGAAGGATTCTTGGCCTTATTTGCACAAGAGAAAACATGGCGTGAAGACGCGGCTCGCAAAGCGATGCTGACATTGTTTGGAGTTCTAGGACCAAAGCATGAACTCACGTGGGAATACAGATCCCGCCTAAATTCGCTCTTGTTTATTTGAGCCGAGCGGCTTTATTTCAATTGAAGCATTGCAACGCGTTCGGGGTCGCTCACAATGTGCAGAGCAAGATCAAGCTCATGCAACTTCCATAAGCTGCGGCGGTCTTCGAGTTCTTGGCCTGCGCGCGGCTTGCGGCTAACGAGTGGGGTTAATACGCGGCGAGCATCTTCAAAGCGACCCATATCGCGATAGAATTCAGCTAAGAATAAGTGATTCGCCAAATTATCTGGATCAAGTTGTACGGCCTTTGCTAAGTACTGCTCTGCAAGGCGCTTATCGGGCCATGAAAGCACAAATGGAATTCGAGGTAGCAGGTGGTGCATTCGTCCCATGACTTGGTAAATTCCTGCGAGACCTGCATTGTTGCCATGAGAAATTGCGGATTCAGAAACTTCGCGGATTTTGTCCGCAAAGCCTGAACGAATCGCTGCCAAAGGCCCAATCTCATTCGCCCACAAGGACAGGTTCACCGAGAACCAGTAGGAAAGATCAGGGTCGCCAGGATACTTGACCACCATTCGCTCGCCCACAGATTTGGCTTCTTTGAAAGCTTGCAGACGATCTTGAGAATCAGAGAAAGCATAGCAGCCAAGAAAGTACAGTGCGCGTAGTAGTCGCACAGAAGCTTCGCGTTCTACCGAAGCGTCGCCCATGGCTTGACGGTATGCGTTGATTGCGTTGACTGCATATGTGCGATCACCACGGTCGCCAGTTGCACCCGTTGCGCGCATACTAAAAAAATCATCGCCGCGTTGAATCAAATCATGACCAGACGCAGCTTGGGCTGCGAAAGAAATTGCCGCCCCGCAGAGCAGCAATAAAAGCATCGTTTTTTTAATCTTCACAAATCGCACAAGTAACCCAAGAATCTGAACCTGTTAAGAATATACACTACCATTTTGAGAAAACATCTTCCCAAATCGATTCATGCAGAAGAAAACTGCATAAAGTTCTGCGCCACTATTCCTAACCGGAATAAAGCAAAGGACTTATGAGCTTGGTAAAATAAACATCCCATCTCCGTAAGAGAACAGAGAAAGTTTGTGTTCTACGGCGAAGCGGTAGGCCTCAAGGGTGCGATCACGGCCAATGAGCGCGGAAACCAGCAGAATCAAGGATGAGCGAGGCCAGTGGAAATTGGTGATTAAGCCGTCGATTACTTTCCATTGGTACCCAGGATAGATGAATGCATGCGTGATGCCTTCTCTTGCACTCAAATATCCGTTTGCGTCAGCAACCGTTTCTAGCACACGGGTACTTGTCGTTCCAACGCTGATCACACGGCCACCCTTGGCTTTCGTTTGATTAATGACATCGGCTGTCAATTGGTCAAGAATAAAGCGTTCGCCATGCATTTGGTGCTCACGAAAATCTTGTGCTTGAATATTCTGGAAGGTGCCTGGCCCAACATGCAACGTGACTTCAGCAATGGCTACACCCTTGGCACGCAAGGCCTTGAGCATGTCGTCGGAAAAGTGCAGAGAGGCGGTTGGGGCTGCTACCGCGCCCGCATGTTTAGCAAAGATGGTCTGATAAGACAGCTTGTCGAGTTCGTCGTCTTCGCGCTCAATATAGGGTGGGAGAGGTACTCGGCCATGGTTTTGCAAAAAGGCTTCGAAGCAAGATGCATCAAGGGAAAAACGCAAAATTCGGGTGCCATCTTGATGCACGGATTCAACCACACAGCGTACACCCGCAAGTTCAACTTCTGAGCCAGTGTGGAACGCGCGGCCAGGCTTCACAAACGATTCCCAACGCGCTTCGCCATTTTCTGCGGGGCTGAGTGCTTGCAATAGCAAAACCTCAACAGCTCCACCAGATTTCTTGTGCCCAAACAAACGTGCAGGAATCACCTTGGTGTTATTCACCACGAGGCAGTCTCCAGCCTTGAATAGATCCACAATTTCGGGGGCTTTGAGGAGCCGCAAAGGCTCTCCGTTGCGAGGCACCTGTAAAATACGAGTGCGACCTTTGCCTGCCGTGCGTTGTGCAATCAAGCTCTGTGGGAACTCGAAGTCATAATCAGAAAGATTGTAAGAGAATTCGGGCATAGGCTAGTGGAGAGTTCTAAAGTTCGAAAGTGGAGAGTTGCAACAAGCAACGTTTGGGCTTCATTGGTTGTGCTCGAAATATGTCAAATGCCAGTGATTGTTGATTGGCAAGGGAAGCCAAGCCATGGACCGCTTTTACCCGGCAACGTTGGACTGGGGGATTGCATCAAGGAGCGTGGTTTGCTTTTCGGTTTCGGAAAGGGCAGCCCAGCTGCGGCCTTCAAAACCATAGAAACAGCTTGCAGTAGCAAAAGACTGCTCGAACTTCGTGTCGAGAGAGTGTACATCGAACTGATCGTGTACAACTACAGCGCCTTGGCCGTCATCTTCAAACACGTGCTCTGCAGAAAATTCTGTAAAGGGTCCCTTGTTCGCTGGAGCGATCTTGACTTTGAAGCTTGCGCCTGCGCATTCAGTCACAAAGCCACTCCACGCATGTACTACCATTCCGCTGAGCATGCGATACTGAATGGGGGCTCCATCCCACACGCCTAGGGGTGCTTGGTAATGCACCACCGGGGTGCCATTTGACTTGACCAAAAGCGGAGCATGGCGAACTAGCTCGTAAGCCTTTGCAAATGGCATAGAAAAATGGGAAGACTGCGACACAGAAAGCATGTACCCAATATAGCATTCCTCGCCTGTTATTTCTGCATTTCTCTGCGCTGTTTTTGCGCCACGGATCGTGACCCGTAGGGCTTGAGACTCGCTTGCGAGGCTTAGTGCCGTTGACAGCTTGCTGGCTTACGGCATAGAGCCGGATCCGTTCGTG
>Ga0302287_10000174_pt1 | contig 40539 bp, 34 predicted proteins | sample III_Fen_E2_4_FD_200452 | JGI IMG/M metagenome (GOLD analysis project Ga0302287, IMG submission 200452) | Peat permafrost microbial communities from Stordalen Mire near Abisko, Sweden - III_Fen_E2_4 | ecosystem: Environmental > Terrestrial > Soil > Wetlands > Permafrost | place: Sweden: Abisko... | reverse complement strand
ACCTTTGGTGGAAACCCCATCTCTTGCGCGGCCGGTCTTGCTCTGCTGAAAATCATTAGTGCAGAGGGATTCATGGCAAGCGTAAATGCGCGGTCAGCCCAACTGCGGAAAGGCTTAGAAGCTTTAGCGCAAAAGTACGCATGGCTCGGCGAGGTTCATGGCGACGGATTATTGATAGGTATTGTCACCAAAAAACCAGTCGCAGATTTAGTTACAGCTTGCCGCGCTCAGCACCTTCTTGTACACAGAGCCGGCGCCGATGTGTTGCGCTTGCTCCCACCGCTAAATGTGAGCACAGAAGAGGTGGACTTGGCATTAAGCAAGCTCGACGCAGCTTGTTCTGCAATCGGCTAGGCAAAACATTTGCATACAAAGACAGATCTTTGGGTCTGTCTTTTTTTGTTTAACAGGCTACTAAATAACTCGCTTCTGATTGATTTTCGAGCGAGACAAAGCTAAAGCAGGAATACGAGAGCGGCATAATGATGCAAATTATGCCAATTGAGTATGACGAACTTTGGCAAAGTCGCAGCCGAAAAGCCGCTGAATGGGGTTGTTTAGTAGCCTGTTAAGGAACCCTTTAGAAAATCAACTGCAAATTATCGATCTCGAAACGGCCCTGTGTGGCCTGCGTCCCTTTGATTTCTATGACCAAATCTTGTACGCGATTTAGTACTGATGCAGCAGTGACGGTACAGCCTGAACCATAGTTGCAAGTACTCACTTGATTGAAATAGATCTGCGTGGGGGCATCGGGCCAATTACTGCCTATAGTGAAAGCGTAGCCGGGATTATTAAAGTCGGCCTGACCTTTGTACGAAAAAAGCAGTAAGGTGCTGATGGGGGCATTAGTGGTGGAGCGCGCATAGAACTGAATTCCTTTGGCTGCACTGATGTCTGTGCCTTGATAAGAATTTTCAAGTCCAAATTGAAGATTCACACCTGAATTTGCAGGGAAGGAAAAATCCATGTACGCCGAGGTTGGAAGCCCCGACATAGGCGCAGAGCTATCGATTCCGATCGTAGGTTTAGGGTTGGTGTCCCATGCAACAGGAAGCATGCGGATGCCTGTAAGCTTAGAGAAAGAACCACTTGCACGCGCAAAGTCGTCAAGTAATCCGTTGTTATGATTTTTCACATAAGTTGCAAATTGAAAATCGAGTGGAGTGTGCGCGTCGGCAGGAACCGCTCCACCCACAGGGACCAACTGTACCATATCGATATCGACGGCTCGCTTTTCATTGGCGAAGCCATCGATTTCGAACGTGATGGCAACAATACTATCCATAGTTTGGCTCAGCGTTTTGCAACCCGCACTTAAAAAGCATTGCCAATAAGATGCGGAGAAATCAAGGTACACACGCTGCCACCCGCTGGTGGGAATTTGGCTCAAAACCACAGCAGGATAATTGTAGTCCGTGACCAAATCATTTTCGAGTTTGATGTCGAGATTACCGGCATCGCCGCGCACCAAGAAACTCACACCTTGATAGCCGCGTAGTGAAATTGCTTTCCCAAGCCCATCACGTAAGGATATATATGCCCCACCATAGTTGTTCACACCCGAGCCATATGTTGCAGTAATGCGCATGAACCCTATGGCCGACTCTTGTGGACCCGGATTTTCCATGCTTAATACCGAGACAGTTCCATTTGCATCGCTGCCCACGGGACCATAGCCAGCAATGAATGTTCCCAGCGTACTTGTGGTATCACGGCTCTCAAAATCAGCGATGACTCCGTTAGTTTCTGCGAGGCTTTTCACATTAGCCTTTGCATAAGTCGTGGATTTTGGATCAAGAGGACTCGTAAAATTTTTGCTTTGATCACCAAGACAACCGACAAGAAGTGCGATGAAAACTACAGAAATAATTTTGCGGAGCATAGCAAACCTCACAGGAAAAACTTGATGGAGAAACCAAGACATAAAAGACTCGTCGCAGCAGCAAAATTGCGCACTAGCTGGCTTCGATTGCCTTTGTCGAGTTGATCTTGGGCAGAAGCACGCGCGGCCACGGCTCCACTGGTGGTATTGGCAGCTTTGTACTGCGCATAATACACGTCGGATCGATCAAATTTTTTCTGCGCATCGTTGTGAAAAAAAGCAGCGACACCAGCAAAGACAAGGGCTCCACCCGCAAGGGACCATGCCATAACTTTGTGCGTTCTATTTTGGGATGCTCGTAATTCGCTTGCAGCGACTTGGGCGGCTTGAGTTTGCAAATGAGCGAACGTTGTGTCAGAAGCAAGACGTAATTTGTAGACCAGTTCACGTGGTGCGCGTTGTAATAAAGAATCGGAAGAGGCGGGAACGCTAGCATCAACAGAAGCGATGATTTGCCCTGATTCCACATCGACAAGACTCAAAGATGCAACGAAGGTATTGCCCACTTTTGCAAGGGTTCCACCCACCATCTGATCCACTCCGAGCAAACGCCCCGCTTGCACCAAACAGCCCGAAGCATCGCAGGCACCGCTCTGTTGCAAACCTTGCTCCTTGAGAATTTCATCCATACGCGCGCGCTCTAACACTCGGTAAGCGCCTGTCGCAGTAAGCTCTCCCTTTATTTTTTCGTCGAGAGCAAGAGCATACACGGAATCAACGCCTTGCCCCTTTGCTGGCATCAAGGCAATATTCTTTGGAGCAGATGCAGCCTGCAAAGTAGTTGCAACAAACAGCGTGAAAGAAAACATGCATAAAAGTCTTTTCATGTTTAGAAGATAGTTTTACACCCGATTCTCAACAAGATTCGAATGCCTATCAGCCACCTCAGTTCTATATTTGCGGAACCATTCAAACACGAGGTCTCACATGACACAGGCCAAGAAGGTCAAGAAAGTTGTTCTCGCTTATTCGGGCGGACTTGATACGTCAATTATTATTCCTTGGCTCAAGGAAAATTATGGTTGCGAAGTGATCGCTTTTGCTGCGGACTTGGGCCAAGGTGAATGTGATGCCGAGGCGTTGACCAAGAAGGCTATCGCTACGGGCGCAAGCAAGTGCTACGTGCTCGACCTGCGCAAAGAGTTCATGGAAGACTACGTGTGGCCTACCGTGCGTGCAGGTGCTAAGTACGAAAACACCTACCTGCTGGGAACCTCCTTTGCTCGTCCATTGATCGCAAAGCATCAAGTGCTGATCGCACACAAGGAAGGTGCTGATGGCGTTGCTCACGGCGCAACCGGCAAAGGCAACGACCAAGTTCGTTTTGAGCTAACCTACGCTGCAATGGATCCTCGCCTCACGGTGATCGCACCTTGGAAGGATCCTCTGTGGACCATGCATAGCCGCGAAGAGTGCATCGACTACGCTGTGAAACGCAAGATTCCTTTGACCGTTTCCAAGAAGAAAATTTATTCCGAAGACGGCAACCTTTGGCACTTGTCCCACGAGGGCGGAATTCTTGAGTATCCAGACAAAGAGCACAACTACGACATGCTTAAGTTGTCGAACACTTTTGAGAAAGCCCCTAACAAGCCAGGCTATGTAACCATTGGCTTTGACAAGGGTACACCGGTTTCCGTTGATGGCAAAAAGTTAGACGCAGTTGAGCTGATCACAGCCCTAAATAAGATCGGTGGCGAGCATGCTTGCGGCCTTTTAGACATTGTGGAAAATCGTTTGGTTGGCTTAAAGAGCCGCGGTGTATATGAGACACCGGGTGGCGCTCTGCTTTATAAGGCCCATGAATGCTTAGAATCCATTGTGCTCGATAAAGACACCTTGGCCGAAAAGCAAAAGCTCGCACAGACCTACGCGTTCCTAGTGTATAACGGTCAATGGTTTGCACCGCTGCGCCAGGCGATCGACTCGTTCGTGAATGAGACTCAAAAAGTGGTGACTGGTGAAGTGCGTTTGAAGCTCTATAAGGGAAACATTATTCCTGCTGGTTTCACAAGCCCATTCAGCCTCTACGACCCAGATCTCGGTGGATTCTCCGACGTCGAGACCTACGATCAAAAGGACGCAACCGGATTCATTCGCTGCTTCGGTTTGCCCTTGAAGATGCGCGGTTTATTGCTCGGCAAGAAGACCAACGTGAAGTTTGGTCAAGGTCTTCCACCTATTGTTGACGAAGCTCTGAAGGCTGCTAAGACCAAGAAGAAGTAAGGTTCACAGCCTTTTACATATAAACTACTGCTTTATAGACTCCTGCCCTATTGGGTGGGAGTTTTTTGTGAGATTTTTTATTTCGAAGCGCCAAACTCGTAGACGAGTCCACTCTCTATTTTTTGTGAACAACGTAGGCTTGGCAGCGCAACCAAAGCGCGAGGAGCAATCAAGATAATATCCTTGTTGATCCGTAAGCTCTCAGGCGATGAGTTCATTCTAGAAGGCAAGTTGTTCATGTCTTCAAAGTATATCGACGTTCTCTTGAGCGCAAAATGATTTCACAGCTTAGCTATTCCAAGTAGATGTATTTTTGACCCATGTCAAATGCAAATACTGTTGGTGCTGGATTCGCTGCGGTGCTTCCCGCAGGTGGGCTTGGGAAACGCATGGGTGGCTCGCAACCCAAGCAAATGCTTGAGTTAGGAGGCAGACCTATTTGGCGACATAGCGTAGAGACCTTTCTTGCACACCCAGGAATCAGCGAAGTAGTGCTCGTGGTTCCATCAGAATGGGTCTCTCATTTTGAGCAAGAGCTAGAAGGCGAAAATGTCAATATCGTAGTTGGCGGAGCCGAACGTTGGCAATCCGTGCAAAACGGTGTGAATGCATTGTCTGAACGAATCCGCTGGGTACTTGTACATGATGTGGCTCGCCCATTTTTACACTCCTCTATCATCGACTCTGTGCTTGAGCGCTTACAAGAAAGCGCCTGCATTGTTGCTAAGCCAGTCAACGATACAGTAAAGGTTGTGCAGCAAGGTTTGATCAGCAATACAATCGACCGCGATACAGTGTTCCTTGCCCAGACTCCACAAGCTTGCGAAGTCAATATTTTGCGAGATTGTTACCTGCGTATGCGCGAAGAAGTGATTCCTTTTTCACCGACCGATGAAGCTTCGATCCTAGAGCGATATGGGATTGCGGTCTCTGTGGTGCAAGGTGATTCGTGGAATGATAAGATTACCACTCCCGAAGATATGCTGCGTTTCAAAGCTTTACTTTCAAATCAGCCCTTTCAAGATTAACCAAGACTAACCCCTTTAAGACTAAAAGGTATTTGCATGGAAAAGTTTGTGCGTTGTGGAATTGGTTTTGATGTGCATCAACTGGTGGAAGGCCGCAAGTGCATTATTGGTGGCGTTGATATTCCCCATGAGAAAGGTTTACTTGGACATAGCGATGCGGATGTGCTAGTGCACGCCATTTGCGACGCTTTGCTTGGGGCTATGGGGCTTGGTGATATTGGCACGTGGTTCCCTGATAACGATGCCAGCTTTAAAGGCATTGATAGTTTGATCTTGCTCGGCAAAGTTCGCGAGCAAATGGAGAAGGGCGGTTTTGAACTGATCAATCTGGATTCGGTAGTCATTTGCGAACGGCCTAAAATCAATTTGCACAGAGAAGCCATGCGCGCAAACATTGCTAAGACACTTGGCGTAGACACCCGTCAGGTTGGCGTCAAAGCCACCACCACAGAAAATCTTGGTTTCACTGGGCGTAAGGAAGGTATTGCCACCCAAGCTGTTGCAAACCTGCTAGGCCCCTTGCTGCCGACCTTCTAACCAATTCCTAACTATTTTGAAACAATTTTCGCGTGTATTCACCCGAGGAAAACCAGTGGGTGATTTTCTACCTTTGGCGCTGTTGCAATATCATTTCAATGGAGTTTCTCATGGGTTTCAATCTACTCGACCTGCTGCTTCCTCGCGAAACCAAATTTTATGACTACATGAACCAGCACATTGATTTCTTGGTCGAAGGCGCTACCACCTTCCAGGACTTGATGTCACAGCTTGAAACTCTTCCTGAGGCCGAGCGCAAGAGCCGCTGCGCAAGCATTAAGCGTTGCGAATCTGATATGGACAAACTTGAAGCCAAAATTATTGAAGAGCTGCAAACAACCTTTATCACACCGATTGATCGCGAAGATATTCATGCCTTGGCGATCCAAGTGGACCGAGCCATGGACATGATTAACGGCATTGCCCGCAAGATTGAGGTTTATGGAATTCAGCAGGTGCCAAGCAATGCAAAGCGCTTTGCGGACATTATCGTAACCATGTCGCGCGGCCTGCGCGAAACGTTGCATTTGCTGCAATCTCACAAGGAAGTGAAAGACTCATGCGAACGCCTGCACAAACTTGAAAATGAATGCGACGAACTATTCAACATATCCCTCGGTGAGCTGTTTAAGAACGCAACCAATCCTCTTGATGTAATCAAGTTCAAGGAAATCTATGAGATCCTCGAAGCTTGCTCTGACACCATCGATTATTCGGGCAAGTTGATTCGCGGCATTCGCGTAAAGCAGGGCTAAGCATGGCCACCGCACTTATCTTGTTAACCATTGTTGTTATACTCGCGGTCATGTTCGACTTTGTGAACGGATTCCACGATGCAGCAAATACTATTTCCACTATTGTTGTCACTCGAACCATGACTCCACTCGCTGCAGTAATCATGGCTGGCTGCGCAAATTTTACGGGCTTTTGGTTTGGTACTGCAGTAGCAAAGACCGTCGGTAAGGGCGTTGTAAACACCAAGATGATCACCGACCTAGGCGCGACAGTAGGAGCAGGCAACGAAATATTGCTGCACTTGCTTTTGGGAGCTCTCTGCGGTGCAGTCGCTTGGAACATCTTCACTTGGTTACTCGGCCTGCCCACATCCTCTAGCCACGCTTTGATTGGTGGCCTTATGGGTTCAGGAATCGCATGCGCTGGCTTTGGCGTTGTGAACTGGGGACATGGCAGCATTCATGATCTCATCAACATCATTAGCCACGCAGAATTCAAGAAGCTGAACGAAACCTTTGGCGTTCTCACCATTTTCGCGTTCATTATTATTGCGCCTCTGTTGGGTTATGTGGTTTCGGTGATCTTTACTGGCATCACAATCTGGGTTTGCCATAAGATGAATCCACGCAAGGCAGATAAGGGCTTCAAGGCTCTGCAAGTGGTGTCTTCGATCTTTGCAAGCATTGCCCACGGAACCAACGACGCACAAAAATCCATGGGTGTGATTGCCATGGCTATGGTCGCTGCGAATGCTTATGCTAGCGATGCAGTAAAACTCACGATGGATAACGTACTCGACATACATAAGTGGATTGCCATCACCTGCTACACAGCCATTTCTATGGGCACTATGTTTGGCGGCTGGCGCATTGTGAAAACCATGGGCACACAGATCACCAAGGTTCACCCCATGGAAGGCTTCACCTCAAGTACATCAGCTGCTGCCGCCATTTCAGTTTGCTCTAACCTCGGCATCCCAGTGTCTACCACTCACGTGATCGCAGGCTCCATCATGGGCGTAGGCTCTATTCAAGGATCGGGTAAGGTTCGCTGGGTCACGGCACGCAAAATCGTATGGGCTTGGTTCATGACAATCCCTGCAGCAGCTACAGTTGCCGCAATTAGCTACACCATTATTGCGAAGGTGCTTGGGTAAACAATGCAAGTGGAGAATTGCGGCATCTAAGCCACACGAGGCGTCCCAGCACGCATTGCCAGTGGAGAGTGGAGAATTGCAACTTCTCATGCTTTTAGGATTAGACATTGCAATTCTCCACTGTGGAACTATAGAACTCTCCACTAGTTCCGAAGCTCTTCTCTTTAACAGGCCACTAAAAAACTCGGCTTGATGACATTTCTAGATCATTTTTTGCAGAAGCATGAATCCGAGACAGGCGCTATTAGCGAAATAACGCCAACGAGGATGAGGAACTTATGCGAAACAATGAGCAGAAATGGCGCGAGATGGAGTTTTTTAGTGGCCTGTTAATCACTCTCGATCGCGCTATTCATGCTGCCACGGCTGCGTAGCAAGCGATGATCTGCACCCCAGGTATTGATCTTGCCCGAAATGCGGGCACACTCCTCTTGGGGGCCGTAGAACACGGTGGTGCGGCCAGTGAGGTCAACCTCTACTGCACACCGAAAAGCCTGCTCGCGCGCCATCGCACAGACAGCGACTAAGACAGCAACAACGTAGTCGTATGTATGGTCTTCATCGTTATATAAAACGACTTTCCAACGCCGTAAAGTCTTGACCTTCTCGGCCTCAAGAACATCGGTTTGACTGTGATGTTGACTTTGAAATTCAGTAGTCATCGTTATACCTTCAGCAATTCGCTGAAGAAAAAGTTCCATGCTAAGTCTTGTTCGCCTGGGGCAAAAGGGTTCGCATGGTTAAAATGCGCGGCAAGAAATTCATTGATGCAAGCGATACTTTGACGTTTAAAAAATCCTTCACGAGTCTGCACCAGTGCAAGGTCGTGAAACATCTCGGGATCTAGATAAAGCAAGAGCGGATTTTCTTCGATTTCGCTCGGCTCCATAACTAACTGAAAGTAGCGAGAAAAGAACCGATCGACTAGCTCTCGATTTTCTTCTTCGTGTTCGCCCATGAGCTTTTCGAAAAGGCGTAACCCACCGCGAGATTCCTTAAGGAAGCGCACCAACAAAGGCAAGAGCTCTGGAGGCGTTTGGTCTGCAAGTTCAAGCAATTGCCTACTGCTTAACAAGGCCAAGTCTTTGGTTTCGTGGATCGGAGGGTTGCCCCCCGTGATCTGGTTGAGAATGTCGAGCACCAGTTTTTCCATTGCGCCTAAAATACGTTTTTCTGCCCGACTCATTGGTAGCATAACAACAGAGCAGCATCAATCAATCGATTCTGTACCTCTATTTGGGTACGGAATTATTTTACAAAGCCTTATTTTATAATGGATTATCCCACAATTTCTAAAGCGAATGTTTTTTGAAAGGGTACGATTTTCAGAAAACATTTCTATTTCTGTTAATACCGAATGACGAGGTAAAAAAATGAAAATCAAGTTCATATCCAACATTCTCACGGCATTGCTCTGCCCGTTTATGTCGATTGGAAATTTTTGGGGTTTTGATCAGGATCAGCATGGGCACAAACACCGATAACCCCATTCTCACATTGAAAAGGCACCAACAGACCGCGTAGCCTGATTCATCAAAAATTCCAGCCTTGTTGTGCGGGGATTTTTGCTTTTTGAAAGAGATTATGAGAACTTGGGAGAGCGTGATTTATGGGAGATCGACAAACCCTTTTACTAGCTCATCGAAACGCTTGCCACGCTCTTTGTAATTGGCAAACAAACCGAACGATGCACAAGCTGGTGAAAGCAATACAGCGCCCCCACCCTGCACTTGTTCACAACACCATGCAAAGGCGCTTTCCATGGTTGCATGATCTACGAGCGAAGCCTTGATGTCTTTGGCTTGCAGAGCGTCACGCAGATGACCAGCCGTTTGTCCAATCAAAGCAATACCACGCAAGTTTGCACAAGCGACAAGGCCTGTGGCGAGCTCTGCAAAGTCTGCATTCTTTTCTGAGCCACCGAGAATCAAGGCAAAAGGTTGCTGCATCGAAGAGGCTGCCGCGAGGGCTGCTTCGGGGCGAGTTGCGTAGGAATCATTGAAGAAAGAAATGCCCTTGTATGTGCCTTTAGGCTCTAAGCGATACGTGAGTCCACGGTATGTGCGCAAAGCATTCATGCCTTGTGCCACAGGGATTCCAAGGCACTGAGCCGCAAGCAATGCACCGGCCATATTTTCGAGTTGGTGAATACCAGGCACAATACAGTCTGCAAGTTTCAGTTCATCTGAACCGATACGCACACTGGTCTCACTGATTTGTGCGTTGCAATCACTAGCATGACCAAAGCGCAATTTGCGAGCGCGGCCTTGGGCTGCAATTTCGCGGCTACCTTCGGAATCGTCTAAGTACACACAAGTGTCCGCAGGCTTTTGATAGCGCACTAGGTTCGCCTTAGCATCGCGATATTCTTCGACGCTGCGGTGCCAATCTAAATGTTCACTGGTGGTCTTGAGTACTACAGCCACCTGGGGTGAGCGCTGTTGGGTCATGAGTTGGAAACTAGACAATTCAAGTAAAGAAACACGGTCGGGAGTTTCATCAGCAAGCAAATCGAGTGCTGCCACGCCATAATTGCCACCGACTTTGCAAGGCTTTTGTGCTGCGAGCAAAATGTGTTCGATCATGGTGACACAACTGCCCTTACCAAGCGTGCCAGTTACTCCCACAACGATTTTGCTCTTGGTCTGTTCTAAAAATATTTCCACTTGGCTTGAAACTTGACCACCATTCATTTGGAAGCGAAGCAGTTCTTGGGTCAATGGATTCACACCTGCAGAACGCACCACCGATGCACAGTCTTTGAGGCCATCTAAATATTTCGAACCCGACACCACCTTCACACATTCCACCCCCACACCTTCGACCTCTACGGGCTTTTGGTCTAAGATGATGATATCGCTAATCCCTTGCGCACGTAGCCATCGCAGGGTACTTTGCCCTTCGACGCCAAAACCGAGAATACCAACAGGAGTGGGGAGAATAAATTTCATAAGTCTCCGGGGACTGTTTTTTCAATGCGTGGAAAAGAATTGAGAATTGAAAGTTGAGAATTGAGAGAGCGGAGAGAAAGGAGAGAGGGGAGATGAGAATTGAGAATTGAAAGTTGAGAATTCGGGGGGAAGGGAGGGGGGAGATGACCTTGTGCACAACTTTCAACTCTCAATTCTCAATTTTCAACTTCATTTCGAAAAATCAAGCAGTGGAGCGAGGTTTAGTTTAGCGCCTTCCTTAGGGATTACTGCGCCGGCAGACCATGTGCCTTGCAAGAATAATTCTTCAACGACTTCCATGACTTCGCTAGCTTTGATTTGCGCGAGCTCTTTTTCGATTACAGCAAAGGGCGTATACCTGCCGGTGCGCATTACCGAGCGGGCAAGGCGATTCATGCGGTTCGATGGCGAATCGAGACCAAGTTTGATGCCACCAAGGATCGCAGTCTTTGCACGTTCGAGTTCATTTGGGCGTAAGCCACCTGTGAGCAAATCACGAACTTCTTTGTGAATGAGGTCTACGGCGCGTTGTTGGCGCTTAGGATCGGTTCCAAGCGTGATATTAAAAGCGCGGCAGCCTTGGAAATTATCGATGCCACTATAGACCGAATACGCAAGGCCATTATCTTCGCGAACTTTTTGGAACAGGCGCGAAGCCATTCCATCACCAAAAATCAGATTAAACAAGCTGAGAGACAAGCGCTGGCGACCCTTGTGCTGTATGGGAATAGAGGTACCAGCAACAATATTTGCCTGCTGCACATCTTTGCGAATGAGTTTTGAACTATGGCCTGTACCTGGGGAATGAATCATCTTCGAGGTTGCCGTGGAAGCCTTCTTAGACAAGAGACCGCGGCATTTTCCAACCAAAAGTTCGTGGTCTACATTACCGCTTGCAACAACGATGATTGGATAATTTTTGAGGACGCTTGCATGATGAGCACGCAGTTCGCGCTGCCCTACTCCGCGCACGCTTTTAACAGTGCCCGTAATAGGCATGGCAAGCCCTTGGCCCTTAAAATGCAAGGCCGCGTAGACATCGTGGGCTAGCTCATCTGGGGCATCTTCGTAGCTGCGAATTTCTTCGATGATCACCTTGCGCTCTTTTTCAATCTCGACTTTTTCGAGCAAGGGATTCATGGCTAAATCGCAGATGGTATCGAGAGCCAAGGAAAAGTCTTCGCGCACCGTACGCGCATAGAAGCAGGTGTGTTCCCTTGTGGTATAAGCGTTGAGGCTTCCCCCGCGCTCTTCGATTTCGTGAGCGATTTGCAGAGACGTGCGCTTTTGCGTGCCCTTGAAAACCATATGCTCAAAGAAATGACTGACACCATTTACGATCGGCTTTTCTGCCGAAGAACCCACGCCGACCCAAAGGCCCGCAGAGATGGAATAAGCCCCAGGCATCCTTTCCGAAGCAACCGTGACACCATTAGGCAAATGAGAAATTTCAACAAGTTGTCGCATGGAAGTGCAAGGTAGAAAAGTGGGAATTGAAAATTGAAAGTGGAGAGTTCGAGAGTGGAGAGTGGAGAGTTGTGGGCGCGCTGGGAGATTGCCGTCTTCGCGGCAATGACGCAGAGAGGCGGCAATGACGCAGAGAGGCGGCAATGACGCGGATAGGTGGCAGTGACAAGTGAAGCCGCGATGACTGCGAAGCCCTGTTTTTCCTAGCATCCCGCGCAAATACCCGCGAGTATGCGTGCGAAAGGTCGGGAAAAATAGTTGGACAGATACGATTTGCAGAATCAGTTGAGAGTTCGATAGTTCTAGTGTGGAGAGTTGCAGTGCTTCATTTCTTTCGGATTAGAAGTTGAAACTCTCCACTAGCCATGTGTTTTGAGACGCCTTGTGTGAGTCAGATTTTGCAGCTCTACACTTGTATTTATCTGTCTTTGCGGGCAAGCTATTTTTTCCGACCTTGTGAAATGGGATGCGCTCGAGAGCGCAGAGAGATTGTCCACATAGTAGATAGTGCTCCACTAAGGGCAGAGCCCTAAGTGGCCACTCGGCCGTCTTCGCGGCAATGACACGGAGATGCGGGAATGACACAGAGAGGTTGTGATGACTGCGAAGCCTTGCTGCATAAGGGTTTGAAGTTGAAGGTTGAGTATTAAAAGTGGTGCAGGATCTCGTTTCAATTCCCTCCGCACTTTCCACTTTCCACTTTACTCTTTACACTTGTATTCCCTAGCATCCCGCATAATACGTCTGCAAAGGAATGCGTGGGGGGGCGGGAATCAGTTGTATGCCAAAGGCTGTCGAGCCTCGCGTTTAGAGAAGCGTTTGCCATCGGACCCTGGGCCTCTCACCACGACCGCTCTGGATGTGTAGGTCGAGATTGCGGTCAAGCCGCAATGACACCTGGCGCTGTGATGCGCGGGCAATTTGCCTTTGCGCAAGGGATCGTGACCCGCAGGGCGCAGACTCTTTGGATGAACCAGCCGAAGAGGCTGCGTTCCATGAGCAAGCTTGCTTGCCATGGAATAGTGCCCGGTCCGTTGAGGCTCACGGATCATGCCCGCTTATGCCCCTCAACGGATGCGCCCAATCTCTCCATTTTCAATTCTCAACTTTCAATTTTAATTTGCATTTGTCTTTGCACTATATTTGCCCTATCCCAAGGAGATCTTATGGCTGTTCTTTCCTTTGCTGATCGCTTAGAGGCGCGCGTTGCGGAGTGTGGAAATCCGGTGTGCTTCGGCATGGATCCGGTGCTTGATTTGATGCCGGTAGAAGGCAGTTCGGAAGAGCGCGTGCGGCGCTTTTATTTGGAAATCCTTGCTGAGTTTGTGAAGCGCGGTGTGAAGCCTGCGATCGTGAAGCCCAATAGCGCCTACTACGAATGCATTAGCGTGCAAGCGTTGCTTGTGTTGCAAGAACTAATTCGCGAATATTCCCGCGAAGGGATGCTCGTGGTGTTAGATGCAAAGCGCGGTGATATTGGCAAGTCGTCTGCGGCTTACGCGAAGGCGGCTTTTGGCGTGTATGGAGCCGATGCGGTTACGGTGAGTCCTTGGATGGGTTCGGACTCGGTTGAGCCGTTCTTGAAGCAGCAAGAGGGCAAAGGCTCGTACGTATTACTGCGCACGTCGAATAAGGGCGCGAAAGATTTTCAAGACCTGCCTGTGTGCGATGCGGGCAAGGCTTATGAATCGGTTGCGGAGAAATTATTGGCCTGGAACAATGGGTCGCTGGGTGCTGTCGTGGGTGCAACCAACCCTGGCGAGCTTGAAGTGATTACGCGCTTGTTTGCAAGTCGCGGGCAAGAGATTCCATTCTTGATTCCTGGTGTCAGTATTCCGGGAGTGCCGGGGCAACAGGGCGGGCAAGCTTCCGAAGTAATTTCTGCGATTCGCGCGGGCGGTGGCAAACGCAAGTTCCATGTGCTCAATAGCTCGAGCGGATTAAGCTTTGCATGGCAAGCGAATGGCGAGGCAAAACGATTTGCCAGCGCTGCGGCCGATGCGCTAGAACGCTTGAGCGACGATGTGCGAAAGGCCTACAGGCAGTAAGCATAATAGGAATGGCTCTTACTTACTCGCAAGTAAAATTCAATACAAGAAAAGGCCAGCCCCAAGGAGCTGGCCTTTTGAATGATCAAACTCAGTTAGTGGAAGGTGAGCTTAGCATTCGCCGCTGAGGGAGCGGTGACGGTGTTGCCAGCTAGGTCGGTTAACTTCGAGAAGTCAAGAGTTACCACTTGGGTTGTCAACGTGGTCACATCCGCACTTGGGGCAAGGATGGCTATCACACGGATTGTGCTCAAACCAGACCATACGGAATAGAAAGAAACATTGCCGCTAGCCGTAGCTGGTGGCGTCAATCCAAGAGCCTTAGTGGTATCCATATCCTCATTAAATGTGATCGTTGCATAGGTATTCTTAAGAGTATCTGGAGTCGTCAATAAATTATTCAAGGTAAGTGGAATGATTGTTGCTGGCAAGCCAGAAGCCACGGGCGCAATCAGATCGATCCCAGTTCTGGAAGGCGCATTAGCCAGTGAGGCATAGCCATAGGTATTGGAAGCAACTACGCGGAAAGAAACGGCTCCACCCAAATTATAGTCGCCTGCAGTGCCCAATATCACGGTAGTATCCGTACCGAGAGGCAACTCGTCTACGATCACAAATGCACTGTCTTCGGGGGTCTTCTTGAAGATCGCATAACCCTGAGCATTGGTCGCCTTGCTCCAAGTCAAGCGAACGCTTGCGGTGGTGGAATTTGGCTTCGTAGTATCTGTCAAAGGAGAGCCCAAATACGCAATGCGCAGATTGGTCGCTTGACCTGGAAGCGTGGAAATGGCAGAGGGAATGAATTTATTGTTGCCCGCAAATCCGCTCAAAGAAGCGTTGCTGGTTGAGGTAAGGTTCAGGGTGATTGTGTGAGTGACACCATCCCACCAAGTGCTGCTATCCGAAGGGGTCAAGGTCAGGGTGGTATTGCCATCGCTCCAAGTAGCTGTAACGAGAACTTGAGGATTGCCGGTGAGTGCAACATGCACTTGAACATTACCAAGGCGAATCAAGGATGTGTCCACGGCTTCGGAGAATTTGATCACGATCGGAGACGTTGTCGAAACCTGTTGAACTCCGCTGTAATTGGTGCTGTTTACCGTGAGAGCATTACCCGATACAGCCAAATCAACTGCGCCTGCAGTAACCGTTTCACCAGCGTATACACCGCTTACGGTAACAGGAGCCACGGTAGAGTAGGCCTTGCCACCCACGGTGACTTGGCGAACAGTGATCGTGTAAGTAATTCCTTCAGGAAGATTTGCGAAGCTGTAATTGCCATTCGCATCTGTTTGAGTTGTGAGGACTGGATTTGGCCAGGTAAAGCTGCCCAACGTGCCCAGCTTGAGCTGAACCGTGCCAGAATCTACGGCGAGACGATTGCCGTTGCCATCGGTGTAGAATGCACGGCCACGGACCGTTGCACCCAATTTTGCAAGGGCGATCTCAAGATTCAAATCTGGTACGCGAGGAACGTTGCTTTGACCATCGAGAACTGCGGCTTGCAGATCAACAGTGGCATAGCCAGTCTTCTGAAAACGATATAGGTATTCGCCAATTTTAACCTTGGAGAAACCAGCATAGCCCAAGCTATCCGTAATAACGTTTAGGGAATCTTTCGCAAGGCGCGTGACCTTTACGGAATCCAGTGCGGCTCCCGAAATTTGATCCGACACTTTGAAATTGACGGTTGCGGTTGCCTTGGAATCGGAATAGTCCGTGACCACGGTATCCGAGCATGCTGCAAACATCAGTGCTGATGCCGCTAGCGCGATTTTTAACATGGGAAACTTCATTAAAACCTCGTACGTTGAATATTGAACTTAAGGTAAATAAGTGCCCCTAGCCCCACAAGGGACTTTCCCTAAATAGCGTTCTCACTTTCGTAAGCGTTAAATCTCGTAATCGTGAATAATCTTTTGGCGGCCAATGGGAATCTTGGTCCAAAAGCGTTCGTGCACATAGAAGAGGCCGAACTTCGTCACGAATTCAACTGCACCGATAGAGAGTGCAGCGGTGGTATTGTGAGTAAAGAGAAATGAGATTCCCGCAGTCGCAGCGGATCCAAAAATCCGATAGGAAACGGACTTGATGGCTGAGCGAATTGGCCGATCCACAACCTCGACCCATGGGCCATTGATGTCATCGAAGTTTGTTTGAATTTTAAGGGCGGTCGAGTCAGTCTGTGCTAAGCTCATGGGTTGTCCTCATTGGGCTTGTTGTTTGTTTACCAATTATATAAACAATAAAAGCTTACCTCAGAGACTTACAGACAAAAGGGATATGTTCTGGATGAATGGAGAGTATGCGAGGGTGGATTGTTGCCGCTTAGGATCAGCCACATAGAGATCTGTTGCTGGCTGCTCTAGAATGTTTCTGAAAAAGGAACGAAAAGAAATACAGAGCAGCACACTGGTATAAAGCCTGAACCTATCTTGAGAAGAGTAAAACCATGCTCGAAATAGTAAAGAGAAGGGATTCTCAAATGAATAAAATTACCACTTCACCGCTAGTTCTCGCCGCATCGCTTGCTCTCGTCGGATGCATTGACAGCTCCACGGCACCTAGGAGTTCAGGGACATCATCCAATGTAGTTCTCACGTCTTACATGAATCCCACGATCAAATACGGTTCATTTATTGATGCTCGCGATAGCCAGACCTATGCTACCGTGGTGATTGGAACTCAGACTTGGATGGCGCAAAATCTAAACTACAAACCAACCACCGCGCCTGATAGTTCTTGGTGCTACAACGACTCAGCAAGTTATTGTGTCACCTATGGTCGACTTTATGACTACACAACAGCGCTTACGGTGTGTCCCATTGATTGGCACTTGCCCGATACCACGGAGTGGAACACACTAGAAGTTGCGGCGGGCGGTTCCGCCACAGCAGGCACCAAGCTCAAGTCTGCTACGGGTTGGAATGTTGCATCAGGCTACATCGCTGGAACCAATGCCTATGGTTTTTCCATCCTGCCAAAAGGTTTCTACCGCGGCTACGACTTCGCTTATGTCGGCGTCGAAGGCGTCTGGTGGACAGCTACGGCCCGTGGAAGATCCAATGCATGGGACATAGGCACTGACTACAACTGGACGAACCTGAGCCAGGACGACTTCAGCCTTCAGACATTCGGGTTCTCTGTGCGGTGCTTGAAGAACACGCCATAGTACACCAGCTCACAACGAAAATTTTCTGCACAATACAAAGTGATTTGCGATGAACAGGAAGAGCATGGTAGCTTGGCTGATCTATATTTTTCTCACTACGACACACCAGGGGATTACCTTACATGAATAACTTTACACGAGCTTTCTTGACTATTCTTACGGGAATCGTGCTGGTCAGCTGTGGTCAAAGTTCCACTAGAACAAAGGCCTCGGAAATGTCTTCCTCAAATATTCTTGCCGTGTCATCTTCGTCCTCGCTCTCATTGACAGGATCCTTTTCGTCCTCTTCAAGCTCACCCACATTTAACTACGGAACATTGATTGATACTCGCGATGGTCAAGCCTATAAGACGGTAGTTATCGGCTCTCAAACTTGGATGGCACAAAATTTGAATTTCAAACCGACCACCACTCCTGATAGCTCTTGGTGCTATCGTGACTCGACAAGCTATTGTGCTACATATGGTCGCTTATATGACCATCAGACGGCATTAGCAGCGTGCCCCACCGGATGGCATTTACCCGACACAACGGAGTGGAATTCATTGGAAGCTACTGTGGGTGGAAGTTCCACAGCAGGTACGGCACTCATGTCTGCTACAGGCTGGTATTTGATCGGTGGCAACAATACCTACGGTTTTTCTGCCTTGCCTGGCGGCTACAGTGATGGAACAATGTTCTTCCTTGCTAATGAAGAAGGGCATTGGTGGACAACCGCGACATCTACTTACGATAATAGCGCATACTATCGTTCCATGATCTTCAACACTGCGTACGTGAATCAGGATGCCGATTTCCAGAAACTCGGATTATCTGTCCGATGTGTAAAAAACAAGTTCGAATCGATCTCTAGCTCTTCGTTGGTTGTAAAAATTTCCTCAAGCTCTAGCACAATTTTAAGCTCAAGTTCATTCGATCCATATAACCTTAATATTTCTTATGGAATCCTCACAGATTTTCGCGATGGCCAAACCTATATGACTGTGGCTATCGGCTCACAGACATGGATGGCACAAAATCTTGCTTACCTACCTTCCGTGAATGACTCGACCGATTCCTCCTCTACTGTCGCCAAATACTATGTCTTCGGTTACGATGGAACGAACGTTAGTGCGGCTCAAGCAACCATCAATGACCAGACCTACGGAGTAATTTACAACTACCCTGCAGCATTAACGGCTTGTCCCGCAAACTGGCATTTACCAGACACCACCGAATGGAACGATTTAGAAACAGATGTGGGTGGAGCAAACTCTGCTGGCTTAGCTCTCATGTCTGCAACGGGGTGGGTCTCGGGTGGAATGAGGGGAAACAACATAAGCGGCTTTTCCGCCTTGCCTGGAGGCAACTACTACGGCACAAGCTTCCGCAATGCAGGCACTCATAGCGCTTGGTGGATGGCCACGGCAGATACAAGTTCCTACGTATACTTTCGAAACTTGTATTACAACTATGCCGGTGTATTCCACAGCTTCGCCTACCCTGTATATGGATACTCAGTGCGTTGCCTCAAGAACTAACTGCACAAAGCAGCGGCCGCATGACTTAGCTACATTTTTCTCATTACCACACACCAAGGGGATCTACACACATGAACAAAATCACTCAAGCATTTCTAGCAATGGCCGCATCGTTTGCGCTGGTCTCTTGCACAGACAGCTCGACCGCTCCTAAGAGTTCTTCTGGAGCGACTTCATCATCATCGTTAAGCGGGCTTAGTAGCTCTGTGGCGGGTGGGTCAAGTGCTGCAAGTGTTAGCTCTGGCTCAATATCATCCATTGCGCAGGCCCTAACATCCTCAAGCGTAGGCGGGGTTAGGTCATCGTCTAGCATTGCCGTGGCTGTGTCGTCTTCGGTGCTTGGGGCTAGCTCATCGCTTGTAGTTGTGTCATCTTCTAGCAAGACCGTTTCTTCATCCAGCTTTGTTGCAAGTTCAAGCTCTTTTGATCCATTCAATACGAATATTTCATACGGCATAATGACCGACTCCCGCGACAGTCAGAGCTATAAGACCGTGGTAATTGGCACACAGACTTGGATGGCACAGAATTTGAACTACAATCCTGCTGCAGATTTCACTATGTGCTACAACAATTCCACCAGTTACTGCGCCACATATGGCCGCTTTTACGGGATAAAGACCGCACTCACGGTTTGCCCAACAGGTTGGCATCTGCCCGATACCACGGAGTGGCATACATTTGAATTGTATGTAGGTGGCACAGCAACGGCAGGCACTACGCTTAAATCAGCTACAGGTTGGACTTCGGGTGGGGTTACAGGAACCAACGCTTTTGGCTTTTCCGCCCTGCCGGCTGGTTCCTACGACGCCAGCAGTGGGTTCATCGGTATCGGCACCGATGCCAGCTGGTGGACGGCTACGACCGGTGGGATTTGGGGTGCGTATGTACGGAGCATAGAAAACGGTGACGCTAACGAGGTCTTCAGTGTCGCTCAGACAGTTCGTCTCTCGGTCCGTTGCATAAAGACTCCTTAACCGGGCAGAGCTATATTTCCCTCATTACCACGCACAAGGGGGATCTACACACATGAACAAAATCACTCAAGCATTTCTAGCAATGGCCGCATCGGTGGCGCTGGTTTCTTGCAACAGCTCCACCACAGCACCCAAGGCCGTTTCATCTTCATCGGCTGTGGCGCTAGGTTCTTCAAGCATAGGCGCGTCTAGTTCATCATTTGTGCATGTGGTGGTTTCGAGTTCGTCTTTGAAATCATCTTCATCAATTGCGGGTTCGTCTTCATCGAGCGCACTGCCAATTAGCTCTGGCACACTTGTGGATTCTCGTGATGGGCAGACTTACAAAACCGTGATGATTGGTTCACAGACATGGATGGCGCAGAATTTGAATTATAATCCAACCAACGCTCCTTATACCACAATGTGTTACAACTATTCCTCCAGCATTTGCACGACCTCTGGTCGACTCTACGAATACCTTCCCGCGCTAACTGCATGCCCTTCAGGTTGGCATTTACCTGATACGACAGAATGGAACACCTTGGAGGAAAACATTGGGGGAACAGCTACTGCGGGCACCAAACTCAAGACGGTGAGTGGTTGGGATACGTCTTATTCTGACTATATCGCTGGCACCGACGTATATGGCTTTTCAGCCTTGCCTGTTGGCTACTACTACTACACCTTCTTCGAAGGCGCAGGCGACTATAGCTACTGGTGGACGGCCGTAGCAAATGGTAATTCCGCTGCGTATAGTCGTGGCATGTACTACGGCAATGCATACATGAGCCACCTCAGTTACTATCAGACTTACGGATTCTCCATCCGATGCTTAAAAGACACGCCATAACACCACACCCAATGGGGAACTTCTTACATGAATAGAATCACAGACTCACTATTTGCTTTTGTGGCTGGCATCGTGCTGGTAGGGTGTTCTGTTACTACCGTTTACAATAATGAATCTAGCGGAGCAACAAGTTCCGCGGTACCGAAGTCAAGTAGTTCTGTTGCAATGTCTGTTGCAATAGCGTCATCTTCAAGCAAGTCCGTTTCTTCTTCAACGGTTGCGACTTCTAGCTCTTCTATTAATCTGATTTCCTCGTCTTCATTGGTCATACAATCTTGCATTTACAGCGCAACAGCCAATACTCTGGCTTGCTCTGAGCAAACCTACAATACCGTGATGATCGGGACACAGACTTGGATGGCGCAAAATTTGAACTACAAACCCTTATCTGGAAAATCTTGGTGCTACAACGACTCGACAAGTTACTGTAACACATATGGTCGCCTTTACGATTACCTCACAGCACTAACCGTTTGTCCATCTGGCTGGCATTTGCCAGACACCACAGAGTGGAATACATTGGAAGTCTATACAGGTGATACCGCAACGACAGGCACAAAGCTCAAGTCCACCATGGGTTGGTATATGGGGACTGGCAATATCATAGGGACCAACACCTATAACTTTTCCGCCTTGCCCGGCGGCGACTACGGTGGCGCGGCGTTCGGTAGAGTCGGCTACTCCGGCTACTGGTGGACGGCAACAGCCTATGGAAATTCCTTCGCGTATTTTAGTGGCGTGGATTACAACTACGCGAACATGTTCCACAACTACAACATCCAAACAATCGGATTCTCAGTCCGCTGCCTAAAGGACACTCCCTAACAGAGCTATATTTTCCTCATTACCACGCACAGGGGATTACCCACATGAACAAAATCACTCAAGCATTTCTAACAATGGCTGCAACGGTGGCGCTGGTTTCTTGCGCAGGCAAATCCACCACAGCTACGCAGGCCGATTCATCTTCTGATGTGGTGCTCAGCTCATCAAGTGCGGCCACGTCTTCTGTGGCTTCATCGTCAAGCACAGAGCTAAGCTCTTCAAGCCTAGGCGCGTCTAGTTCATCATTTGTGTACGTGGTGGTTTCGAGTTCGTCGGTGGCGGGTTCGTCTTCAAGCGTGACGGCGGTTTCGTCTTCGAGTGTGGCGGCGGTTTCGTCTAGCTCGGTAATCGCTTCCAGTGCAAGCTCTTTTAATCCGTTTAATCCAAATATTTCTTATGGTGTTATGAACGATCCTCGCGATGGTCAAGCCTACAAGACTGTGGTGATTGGCTCGCAAACTTGGATGGCGCAGAACCTGAACTACAAGCCCACCAGTGGCAATAGTTGGTGTTACAGCAATACGGCCAGCAACTGTACCACCTACGGACGCTTGTACGATTACCCTACCGCACTGACCGCCTGCCCCACAGGCTGGCACCTGCCCAACACCACCGCTTGGAACACGCTGGAAGCCTACGTAGGCGGTGCCGCCACCGCAGGCACCGCACTCAAGGCCAATAGCACCTTGTGGAGCACCAATATTGGCACGGACGCCTACGGCTTTTCCGCCCTGCCCGGTGGCCTCTACAATGGCACGGCGTTCTACAATGTCGGTGACTACGGCGAGTGGTGGACGGCTACGACCGGTGGCAATTCCATCGCGTACAACCGGTACATGTTCTACAGCAGCGCGGACGTGAACCTCACCAACGACTGCTTCATGTCGAATGGGTTTTCGGCGCGATGCCTCAAGGACTGAGCCACGACTCACAACAAAAGCCCTCTGCACCACGCAGAGGGCTTTGTTATTACTGGGCAGAGCTATATTTTCCTCATTACCAAGCACAGGGGATTACCCACATGAACAAAATCACGCAAGCATTTCTAGCCATGGTAGCAACGGTGGCGCTGGTTTCTTGTGCAGGCAAATCCACCACAGCTACGCAGGCCGATTCATCTTCTGATGTGGTGCTCAGCTCATCAAGTGCGGCCACGTCTTCTGTGGCTTCATCGTCAAGCACAGAGCTAAGCTCTTCAAGCCTAGGCGCGTCTAGTTCATCATTTGTGTACGTGGTGGTTTCGAGTTCGTCGGTGGCGGGTTCGTCTTCAAGCGTGACGACGGTTTTATCTAGTTCCGTAGTAACATCTTCTAGCTCATCATTTGCGTACGTGGTGGTTTCATCTTCGAGTGTGGTGGCGCTTTCGTCTAGCTCGGTAATCGCTTCGAGTTCGTCGGTGGGGCAATCGTCTTCGAGTGTTAAGGCATTAAGTTCATCATTGATTGTTTCATCGAGTTCAACTATTATTTTGTCTTCTTCAAGCAGTAATGCGCAGTCATCATCGTCTAACAACGTTACGGTAAGCTCAAGTTCATTAAATCCTTTCAACACTAATATTTCATATGGAATATTAACCGACTCTCGTGATGCTCAGACATACAAGACAGTGAGTATCGGTTCTCAGACTTGGATGGCTCAGAACTTGAACTATAGCGGTGATGATGGAGCTGGTAACCGAGTATTCACAATGGGCTGGTGTTATGGCGTTGGCACAACGGATACAACCTTGCATCAGGATTCAACAACATGCTCTAACTCTTATGGTAGGCTGTATAGTTGGACTGACGCTATGAAAATTGCACAAACGTTCTCAAACATATGCACTTACGGACTGAATTCGCAAACGAGTATGTGTAACACATCATCAGTCCAAACCCAAGGACTATGTCCTACAGGCTGGCATATCCCAACCGACACAGAATGGATGGCACTTGAAATTAGTATGGGTATGTCATCAGGAACAGCCTTACAATCAGGAGCCAGAGGGTCGAAAGAAGGTGCCAAATTAAAGACAACGATTGCGTGGGCTTATGGTGCAGGCAATGACTCTTCAGGGTTTTCAGCACTTCCAGCAGGTTCCCGCAGCAATGGAAACTGGAACAATCTCAACCTCAGTGCCAATTTTTGGTCTGCAACGGAATACCAAGCAACCAGCACGTGGATGCGTGAATTAGTTTACAATAATCAACTCGTGAGTCGTTATCTTGGAGGCAAAGGCAACGCGTACTCGGTGCGCTGCCTAAAAGACACACCCTAGCACACTCATTTGAAAACAGCAAAAGCCCCCTGCACCACGCAGAGGGCTTTTCTATTACTTGGCGGAGCGTCCATGCCTGTTTTGTCGAACAAGTTCTCACGTTGTCTTATGCATACACAAAAGGCCATCCATAAGGATGACCTTTTGTGTATGCGCCCGACAAGGTTCGAACTTGTGACCTTCGGCTTCGGAGACCAACGCTCTAATCCAACTGAGCTACGAGCGCGCAAAATGCAAATGTAGCATCACATCCAAATTTTCAAAAAAAGTCCGCTAAAAGCGGGTGTGCACGGTGAGACTTACCAGAGCTTCTAGAAATGCGGATTCTGGAGTCCAAGCGAGGCGAAGATCAATGCCCGTGCCGGAACGTTCTTGAGCCCAACCGAGGCCATAGCAGGCGTAGTTGTGAGGCACGTGAGCGCCTTCGGCAAAAACCGAGGCTTGCGAATGGGTAAAGTTCCAGAGCAATGAGCTGCGCGCGTATGTGTAAGCGCGGGTGCGAATGCTTGCCGGCCAATAGCCAGCTAGCTTGCTGCCACCTAGTTCAAATAACTCTGCGTTCAGAAAGTGCGACTGCACTGGCCACAAGGCTGCACCACTTGCTTCACCAGCCCAACCAAGATGCGAAACCAAAGGAAGCCACAAGCCCCAGTTTGCGCTCACTTGCGCTAAAGGCCAGGTGGTATCTCCACCCTCGCTATCGCGAATGCGCCTTGTACCTCCACGCAAGCTCGTGTTCCAGAGCCAACCTCGGTGCGTTAAAATCTGCTGATCGCGCAAATCTTCAGTTAAAGAACATTCCGCCCACTTGCTATCAACGCTTGTGTCCGTAGCCTTCGCACGCTCTTCACCGGCATGCACACCAAGTAGCCAATCATAATCCAATTGCCAAGTTGCACCCATGGATGCTTTGTAGATTGCATCTAAACTATCGAGTTCATCCATGCTAACTTCGCCTTGCAGCACAAGGGGTAAACCCAATGGATAAGGCTCGCTATACGATAAATTTGCACTGCGCTCTTGATCTAATTTTTCACCAGACACATGCAAAGAACGTCCAGTGCCCGCGATGTTATTTAAGTCTAACAGCAAATGCCCTGTCCATTTTTTCTGATAGGCAAACCACAACTCAGCTTGGTTATTCAAAGCTTCATGCAACGGTATTGCGGGCACAAGACTATTGCGATCCGGTGACCGGTATAACTTCGGTTCACCGACTTCAGAGAACCAACCGGAGCGTGCGAATAATCTTTGCATCTTGGGCAAATCACCCAACGCAACCGGAGTCCCTGGCTCAAGTAAACTCATGCGCACTAATAAGTCATCACGTGTGCGGCCTACTCCCAAGCGTTGTAACGGCGCCCATACCCATCCTTGCCCACGCTCCACCACCAAATCCGTTGATTGCGTACAAGTGTCCGAATGTAAAGCATGAACCTGCGCAAAAGGGAATCCATGATTCTGTTCGTACATCAATAATTCTTGCGCACGTCTAGCTAAACTTAGAGAGTCTAACGCCTCGCAAGCCATACAGGACAAGGCGCTGAGCAGGGTCACCAGCAGCGTGTTGAATGTTTTCTGCTTTGCCATGGTCATCAGAAAAACGCCTTTGCTTCACCGGTGAATTTTTGGAACAGCGGAGCAGAATTTGGTTCAACGCGCAAAATATGCGACACACTCATTTGCACGCGTTCCTTAATTGTCCATGCTAAGCGAGTCTCCACACGATGGGTCATACCCGTTGCAAACCCTTCTGTGATCTGGTATGGGAGCTGATCGACATGGGTCTGTAAATACGAAAGCGTATAGCCCGATGTGAATTCTCCGGTTTTATCAAAATGCCATGTCGCAGTAAATGCAGGCTGCCATAAGGTTGCATTTAACGCGCCCCACGTTGCATCACCAGTGTTCACGCGCATACGCAAGGCCCCTTCGATATTCCAATTGTGCGGAAGATCGCGTCGTAAGCCGCCACCAGCTTCGTTTGCCGTCCAATGCATTGTGCCCGATGTTGCATAGTCATGAATTTCATGCCCCCCGCGAAAGCGTAAACGCCAAACATCTGCCCAACGCAAAGAACCATCGACACGTTGCCACCATTGCCGATTGTCTACAGCTTCGATACTCCACGTGCGTTGCTTTTCTGCGCCAAAGCTCCATTGCATATCCGCAATTCCTTGCGCTTGTGTCCAATCCAAAAGCAACTCATCCCTTGATGCACCTTCCACCGCAGTCAACATATCGTTCCAAAAAAATGGAGGAACAAGCACAACACGCGTGGTATCGCGCATATGCCAATCGCCCTTGAACCCAATGCGAATATCGCGCAATAGGCCATGATTTATATGCAACGCAGGCCCTGGAGCCCACCAGTTTTCAAGAGCGAGACCAACTTCCGATTCTTCTACTAAAGGCAAAGAATCTGCACGAGACCAACCATTGCGTACAAAGTCACCTTTATCCACTCCTTCCACAAATTGCCGCGTTAATGAATCATACAATACATCACCAGTGCCTGCCGCCACCGCCTTGTATGCAGCCACTAATGGGTGCTCGCGCGTGAGCCCTAGTTTGTGCGTAATGGAGCCTTGGTCTTCGAGATAATCCCAATGTCCACGCTGCTCGCTGACCCAATTGTCAGAATGGTTCGGCGACGATCCATCCCATGTACGCTTCCATTGCAGCAAAGAATTTATGCCAGCATGCGTGTTGCCAATTTCCATTTGATTTGCAGAACTGACACTGCGCAAAGAATCTTGCCAACCCAAGCCCTGCATACGATCAAGCTGCATATGCTCAACAGCTCCATCGATTTGCCCCGACCAACCAAGCCCAGTGCGGCCATATTGTAAGCCACTCTCGGCCTTGGTGTCTAACCATTCATTCGAGATTGTGTCGGTGATGCTTGAACGCCAATAACTTTGCGCGTTGCCAAAAGGGCGTAATAATCCTTTCAAGATTTGACTGCTCATCTCTGCTTGTAAACGCTTGCGCGTTCCTTGCTCGTGCGCTTCAACACCTGCAATATCAAACAAGCTTTGCAGATCTGGTGAGGACTGATCAAGACCTGCGACAACACGTTCACTTTTTCCATCGGCTCCAACGGTGCGTATACCACCGCCAACCCAAGGGCGCCAAGCATTCCCAAACCCCCACCCCATTCGCGACCATTCATAATGCCGATCGACATGCAAAGAATCTAGAGAATCTAATTCCCAATGTTCGTGCAAATCCCACGCATCCCAATCACGCACTCGCCCTGTTTGTTCACCGACATAAAATGAGGAGTCTAACCACGCTCCCATATATTCGCCTTGAAATCCTGAGCGAATGTGCGACCAATCACCCGCACTAGAAAGAGTCCAACGACCCGCGCGGCCTTGTAAAGACTTGGCTTGCGGGCTAATGGTATTGCTATCATACTTACTTGCAGCAGCTTCTATACTCGCTTTGAGAAATTTTCCTTGATAGCTTAAAAGCGCTCCTGCAAGGCGTTGATCTTGTGGATGAGATGTCAAGAGCAATGTGTCATTGGCAAGACTATCGGCTAGCAGTCGTCTCACCTCCGCAAGGTCTGTCCATAGACCCGAAGTGCCCACCATGAGTTGCCACGCGCCCCAACGCACCGAAGCGTCACTCGCTAAAAAAGTGCGCGAGAATGAGTTCCCATATTCTTCATAGTCCACACGAATCTGGTCGTTATTGCTCGGCATTATGGAGCCAATAAAATCGAGTACACCGCCCGAATTTTCGAGATGATAATCGACATTGGCTGTCAATTTCTTTCCATTGAACCACACATTTTCGGAGTTGGGAACCACGGAAACGAAGCCCGCACCCCCTTGTGCAATAAGGTATCCCGTTCGTTGGCCATCATGTCCAGCAAGCACCACGGCATGTCTGCGCATAGGATCTTGACCACCAGCCCACTGCCCATGTATATGATCACCATTCCATTCTGCCATGGCGCCCATAGAGCTGTGATGGGTGTCAAAAAGTGTCAGCGAATCTTGCTGATAGCGAAAGTCACCCAGGGTAATTTGTGAACGCCCATGCATGATCTTAAGCATCATCTCATCCATCTCTTGTAGGGTGCTCACCCTTTGTTCACCTGGGTGCATGCCCTCATCCACTAAGCGAGCATCGACAAACCAACCCGGAGCCGCTTCGCCTTGAATTCCAAGGCGCATCTCTTGGCGCACCTCGGTTCCTTCATTGCCCACCACCAAGTGAACCGCTTTGTATCCGCTGGTTTCTAGATGAGAACTGTCCTTTACATCTAAACGAATATTCGCCGAAGTGTCCGTGCGTAAAGAGTCATGCCAAATGGGAACAGAATCGATTCGCAAGCCCTGCCACACCTGGGCAAAACCGATCTGCACAAGCACAAGCAACGTGCAAATAGCTTGCCGAGACATGAAGCGAAACCTACTTCACCTTTACTTGGAACTGGCGACTGGCAAGAAGATGCCGACCAATCACAAGATCCACACTCCACTCACCTTCATGCAGAGAGTCCACCGATAATGAGCTGAGGCACGATCCACTCCCTGTGCAAGGGAACGCTGCCACCGAATCACCGCCGTGATACCAGACATGACTTGTGCCTGCGAGCCCTGGTATCTTGGAAAAAGCATGCACGCGGTCGCGGCCTTCGATGAATATGGAATCCGCGCCAAAAGGGCGGCCGTCTACGAAGGATTTACTAAGCACCAAGGGTTGGGTGTCTGCGCGTTCATTCGGGCTCTGAGACGCTTCTGTGTGCGGATGTGGAGCAAACAGCGGCCAAACAAAACTCTTGGCCACGATAAAGAGAATCAACAGCATGGCAAGCCACGCCGACTTGCGGGCTCGAAAGAATGACAGCTTGGATGAGAAAACCATGGCTTCGTCAAAGTAAAAAACGCAAGCCCTTATGACTCGCGTTTCTGTTGTCTGAACTCGTTTGAGTAAAGTTTAATGAATTCGGCTTGTGCCCTTAGTGAACGCAGGAACAGCATCGAGCAACTTTTGCACGAGCAAGAAGTTGTAATCCTCAATGTTTTTGGGCAAGCGGCCACCAGGAAACACTTGAACCATCAGCAACGAATCGCCAACGGAGGAGATGTATACGGAATGATTCACGCCGGAGTATGAGACGGATTGAAATCCTGGTTCGCCAATCATCAAACCAATTTGGCGAGCGGAGTCAAACGATGCAGTACCAAGGACAGCTAGCGTAGAGGAATCTCTAGAGGCAGCACCCACTTCAGCAATGACAGAGCCATCGCGATGACAGAGTAAGAGATACTCGGCCTTGGTGCCTTGGCGATAGGCCTCTAGCAAGGATTGGATCTTAGCAGCATCAGCAGTGTATATGGCAAAATCACTCATGATCAATCTTTGTTAAGGATCTTTCTTTTTAGGAATGTAAGGCCGCAACTCGATTTCTTCATCGGGAACGCTGAGAGTCAATGGCGTAGGACTAATGGAGGGAGCATTTCCGAGACGAGGCTTCGCGTTCAGCGACGTTGCCTGAGGAGCAAGGAACGGAGACGCTTCTTGGGAAGAGTGTAAAGGCGCTGGATGAATGGGTGCAGCAGCCACAGGCTTGAGTCCAGGCATCTTAAACAACGAGTCCGAAGCACCGGGAGCCTCATCAAAATCGGGAAGCGAGGTGTTGGTGGTTGGAGCATCACCCATGCTTTGAAACAACTGGGTAGAAGCAGCCTTTGCCGCTGGCAATTCTGGAGCGGTTGGTGCGATATTCACCTTTTCACCAGAGAAGGTTACATCGTGCACACCTTGGTTGCCCGCGCTCTCTGCAGCTCTGCGCAAAATGCCTTGCTTGAGATTGAAGTTCTCAATCACAGTCATCGCAATTGCCTTAAGAGTAGTCACCACACCTTTACCATTATGCGCGGTGGATGGATACCAAGAAACAGCGCGGTGATTCAATTGCGCGTTCAATTCTTCGAGGGTAAAAATATTTTCCATGTCGCGCTTGTTGTATTGAAGCACGAAAGGAATTTCATCGAGATTGAGTCCATACTCCGACAAATTTTGTCGAAGGTTTTGCAGGCTCTCCAAGTTCTCTGCCATGCGTGAACGCTGAGAGTCCGCAACAAAAACAACGCCGTCAACACCGCGCAGCACGACCTTGCGAGTCGAATTATAATAGACCTGACCCGGCACAGTATACAACTGAAATTTTGTTTTGAAGCCTTTGATATCACCCAGATTTAAAGGGAGAAAATCAAAGAACAAAGTACGATCACCTTCGGTAGCCAAAGACACCATTTCTGTCTTTTTTTCCCGAGGAATTTTTTGGTGAATAACTTGCAAATTCGTGGTCTTGCCGCTTAGACCAGGCCCATAGTAGACGATCTTGCAAGATATTTCACGAGTCGCAAAATTGATCGAAGACATTCGGTTCCCTAGATGATACCCCTAAAACACGATCCGAAAGGATCTTAACCCACTCCCGTAATTTATTAAAAAAAAGGCAGACGGGCACTTCCCATCTGCGAAAAGAAATCAATCAATTTGATTCGTCTTGAATTATTGAATCAGACAAATGCGTTGACGATCTGCGCAGCCTTAGCCTTGTAGTTCGAAACGCGATTGCGATTGAAGCCTGCACGACCCTTGGCTGCAGCTTTGTCCATGAGGCTATAGAGGTTTGGAATCTCTTTGAGAGCATCGTCCTTGGACTTCGCTGCGCGAACGACTTTCAGGCTTGTGCGGATTGCAGAGCGTACAGCGCGGTTGGCATCGTTGGCCTTCTCGGCTTGACGGAGACGCTTATTGCAAGACTTGTGCTGTGGCATAGATACTCCATATCGGAAAATTTCTGAAACGCAAATCTAGAAAGGACTTGGAAAAATTCAACCCAGCCAGAACGCTGAATTTTCAATCAAAAACGACAAGCCATGACTTACGGGCCCCATTAGCAATCGTAACGGCCCCGGAAATGGCAAAATCCACTCCCAAAGAATGACAATTAAAAGCGGCCAAGCCCCCATTCGAACGCACAAAAAGTCGAAATGACGAGCAATTCGCCCAGGAAGCAGGGCGGAAAGAACCTTCTGGCCATCCAAAGGAAAGACGGGCAACAAATTAAATGCTGCCAACGAAACATTTACCATCACCAAAACTTTCATTAAATCAAAGAGAATATCCCAGTGTACGCCAGGCGTATTGGGTATCAGTTTGAGAATCCAAAATGCAAGGACTCCTTGCAATATGTTGGACAGAGGGCCAGCAAAAGCAACAAAGCCACAATCACGACGCGGATTCTGAAAGTTGAGTGGATTCACAGGGACTGGTCTTGCCCAGCCAATTCCCATGCCATAGAACGACATGAGCGCAATCATGATTGTACCGAGTTGATCGAGGTGGGCTAAGGGATTAATGCTCAAGCGGCCATGGCGGCGTGCCGTATCATCACCAAGTAAATACGCAGAAAACGCATGAGCGGCCTCATGCACAGAGAGAGAAAGGACTAGAGCGATAAAGAACAGCAAACCGCTGCGCATCTGTTCGGAATTCATAATACAAGGATAGGTTATTTGCGAAAGACCCAAGTTTTATACAAACTAAAAGATGCGATAACATACACCACGTTTGCAACCACATGTGCGCAATAGCTTGGCTTTGCCCAGCGCGCAACAAGCGTTGTAAAGCTTTGCAGTGGAAGCCAATGGATAAGTAACCACTCGACTCCAAGCAACACACCGAGATTGAGAAGGTAACTGATTCCAAAGACGACAAGGAAGCGAACTATTTCGGGACCGCGCTTGGCTTTGCTTTTGAAATTCCAAAACCGGTTCAGCAAATAGCTATTTAAGCCGCCAGCCACATAGCCTAAAAAATTCGCGGGCACGATGGGCATATTCAGCAATTGCACTAGCACCCAGACCAACACAAGGGTTATCCCTGTATTCAAAAGCCCAATCACATTGTATTTGAGAAAATGAATCACAGCGGAAATTTACAATAGACACGCAAAAGGGAACAAAAAAAAGACACTTCTCGGAAGAAGCGCCTTTCTCGTTATTCACGGTAAATTTTTATTTAGAAAATCGCCGGTTTCCACCAAGATCAATTCCTCTTATTTAAAGAGCTGCGCCTTGCCCTTGGTTCGAACAACACCCCAAGTCTGATTGCTGTTCACCGTTGCGACCTTGCCAAGCGTTTCAACTGTCACCCAAGTTTCAAGACGTGCCACATAGGCTCCTGAACCCACCAAGCGACCTTTGTCAGAAGTCAAGTTCCAGCCTAAGAAGATGTAGCCATTATCGGGGCCAGTACATCCACCCTTGCCAAACACAGTCGTATCGACACAAGAGACGCTGCCCTTACCTTCAACAACATAGCCACCTAAGCTCGTGTAGATGTCTAGACGATAGTGCAAAACAACGTCCTTGGGTTGCAACTGCAAGCCCTTGTTTTGCTTGGCATAGGTCGATTGTGAGTTCGCAAATTGATCATATAAATCGATCTTGACTTCGTAGCCAAGCACTGGTCCAAGCTTCGCACTCAAGTTGGCCTTGACGGTATCCAGAGGCGAACTCATCGAGACCTTCTGTACAAACGTCGCTGGCTGCGTTTTGCGCTTTTCAACCAATGGATCTGTAGGGTCAAAACCAGTGATTGGAACGCTCACGACCTCGATACGCTTATCGCCTTCGATACGAACCAGAGGGTTCAAGATGCTGCGGGCATTACCCTGAGGATCTTTCAGGATATAGCTGCCAAAAATGGACACGCGCACAGAGTCACCCACACTAGGATGGGCTGCTGTTGCATCATATAAAAGCCGCACAGTGTCCAGTTTGCTATTCCAACGGAAACGCGCGGTGTTCACCGCATGTGGGGTAAGACCGTTCGCGGTAGAGATCACGACGAATTCAAACGGAATGCCTGCAGCGCCAATGCCGACAGTGTCCACTGGCTCAGAAAGAGCCACCAATAGCGTATCGAATGTGGTGTTTGAAACCGTAGACGCTGTCTTTGAAATGCGAATACGAGCATAACGAACGATTGGCCCCATACGGTCTGCGATCGTTTCAGAAAGTGCGGAATGAATCGTCTTGCCGTTCTTCGTAAACGTGAACCAGATATCCGCATTACCCACACCCGAAGTGTTCACTTGGCTGTAGGAATATGGGATCGAGAGACCGGTATTCGCATCAGAGAGATACATACGAACGGAATCTTTGCCATGAATACGAGTCGTATCAGGCGCTGTTGAAGGCCAACGGACAATCAAACTATCGGGAGTACTGTCGTTAGCCATGATCGAGCGGTCAAACAAGATATGCAAGCTGTCTGCAATTCCGTTGCCGTCCTTATCATACATGCCCGCGTCCTTGGGTACAGGAACAGGAGGAAGATCGAGGTTGATAGGGCTCCACGCAGCGGTCATTAGAGCCGAAGAACCAGTTACCGTAAAGGCACCGTTCGTCACCTTGTTTGTGCCACGCACAAGCACTTCCGCACGGCCATTCACAAGACGAAGCACAATGCCTCCATCGGGGGCAGAAAATGCGAGGCTATCTGTCGTAGCTGCCGTCAGCGTATCTGTGCAATCGGTGCAAGGGGCACCGCCCACGGGGTCATATGCAAGTAGGTAAGTTGGGAAGTTGATGTAGGCAAAATTCAGAGTATCGCCACCAAACGCGGGCTTTGGATTCAAAAGCGCTGTTGTCGATAAAGAGTCCGTCACAAATTCCAAACGAGGTTGATGGAACTTCAAGTTGATTGGAGCGCTCTTTGAACCCTTCAAAACAACCTGATACGTTGCCGTATCTGCAGCCTTTTTGGTTCCAGTTGCCCAGAACGTGGCCAGCCCCTTTGATCCTGTTGAATCTAGCTGTAAGTTCTGCACTTGCTGTGTTCCCAACGAATCCGAATAAACAAGTAGTTCTGGAGGGAAGCTCAGCTGGAACGCGGCATTAGTCGAATCCACAAAATCACCAGACTTATTTGCGACCTGGAATTGAACCAAGCGACCAACCAAAGTATCCACCACAGGATTCTTGGTCATTGCAGTAAGCGATGTTTGACCATTCGCAGACCAGAATGCAGTCGTGCCTGCGATACGGAAAGTGATCGTGACCTTCACACCAGGTGCTGAAGATTCAAAGATGGTGAGCTTATAGCGTCCAGGAGGCAATCCAGACAAGTGAGCCGTGTCTAAAGTCACCGTTCCATTGTTGATGGCAATACCACCGTAAACAGTTTTACCTGTGACTAAGTAAGTGTCAACCGCTGGAGTAGATGGATCACCATCAATCGTGTCACCCTTAGTGGACAACAGCATGTACTGCAAGTCTGTAATCTGGGAACCGGGAATGATCGCAGTCGTATTGTTCGTAAGAGCAGCGCAGCTACCTGTTGCATTGCTTGCAACCTTATTCAAGACGTAAGTACCGCCGGTTTGGTCATAATACAAACTCGTCTTTTGCGAGAAGAACATATTCGTGCTGATGCGAATATCGGACATATTGGTGCGGCGATCACAGAAGAAAATATCGATTGGATAAGGCGCACCCGAGGTAAGACCCATTGTGTCCAGCTTGACATGGCTGGGAGCCGCGAGATGCATACCACCAAGATCTACAGATAGTTTGTTATTGATGAACACCCAAATATCGTCATCACCACGGAAATAGAATGTCTGACCTGGGTGATAGATAAAGTTTGCGTGGGACTCAAAGCAGAAAAGCTGGTTATGACTGCCGGCAGCGACATTCCATCCAGTGTTATCATACACATTGGGATTGGTGCCACTGGAAAATTCCCCTGATGTGGCTGGATATAAATCGATAAGCATCTGTCCTGTTGCGCTATCCTTTGCAGACCAATCAATTTTCGGATACGCTGCGAACTGAACAGCTGCTTGCGCATTTACGACATCGGTCGCAAGAGTACCGGCTCCATTTCCATAAGGAACACCAGCCATCGCGGCACGTTGAAGACCTGGCCCCGAATTGGGTTGATTATCCACAGGATAAAAAGCTTTGGATGGAGTATTGTAGCTATCAAATTCCCATAGGCCTGCCGTATTGCGCGTGAAAGGAAGGTCATAACAAGTTTTCACGCTCTGTCCCGCCGTTTCACGGAACATGGTGTTGTACATTGTCGAATCCTTCATACACTTACTTGCTGGATTGTAGATCGGCATACGATTTGAACCCAATGTGGGCATAACCATATTCGGAGTCACACCCAGACAAGGAATTTTCCCTGTGCTTGGATCGTAGTAAGTCACAGCAGATGCACAACTAGAGGTTCCGATGTTAGGATATGCATCACAAGAGAACGCGCCATGCAAAGCAGCATCTTGGTCGTAAATAATCGCAGCCAAGTTATATGAACATTGCCGAGTGACCAGCGGATCAGCTGAAGACCAGCTACCATCATCAGCACTAAAATACAGGTTCGAACCAGAAGGAGCATAGGTATCAAATTGCTTCTTCAGATTAATGCTCACGGGAACAACATCTGCGGTACCATTCAATCCAAGCACCATATTGGTTGGATCCACATCACTTGTCAAAAGCACGTTGGTATCTGGATCCACATTAAAATACACAGCTTGATAGTAACCGCAACGGACAGGATCAGGAGTCATCTTGACTGGAGTTCCGCCATTTACGATCATCATTGCGTTGCCTTGGAACCAATCTGCATCATCGGGTGGGACGAAGTAGAAATACTTCGCGTTGGGCGGAACATTGGAGATGTAGGTCTTTGCAGGAGAACTTAAGTCTTGGGAGATATACACATCAGTCTGTCCACCAAAATCAGCGCATGTAAATTTGTCGTTCTGGTTCACCGCAGCATCGTATGTGACCCTGCTAATTCCATTTGAATTCCAACCATTGTTCACACTGAGAAAGAAATAGTTGTCAGCGTATTGTCCACCGTAGGTATTGAGTTGAAATTTATACCAGCCATTGACAATACTCGTGGCCGGAATCGCTGTGAAAGAACCATCCACAACGATATACACCCCAGGCCAAGACGCCGGCACCTTTAGCCACACGTTACCGCTGCACTTCATTGCAGATGCATTTGAAGTAAGCGTGAGGATCAAGAATCCCAACCCAATCCAAAGTGCTCGGAGCGACCGAGTAAAATTGGATGATTCCTTTTTCTGTTTCATATCATCTCCCTACACAAGACAACGAGCATGACTCAACAACTAGAGTCTACAACACGTGCTTAATTTATCCTTTTTTTTCAGGATAGGGAAACGGAGTTATCAAGCAACAGCAAAGAACGTGACCTAGCCACGCTCTTTTTGCTTTTCGAGCCCTTATTTTTGGAAAATAGCCTTACCTTTGGATCGAACTACGCCCCATGTCTGGTCGCTATTGACTGTGAAGCCAGCGGCCTTACCCACGGTCTCAATGGTTACCCAAGTCTCAAGACGCGCCACATAGGCTCCTGAACCCACCAAGCGGCCATTGTCGGACGTGAGATTCCAGCCAACAAACACGTACCCATCCTCGGAGCCAAGGCATCCACCCTTACCAAACATGGCTGTATCTGCACAAGAAATGCTGCCCTTACCTTCAGCGACATATCCACCAAGGCTAGTGTAATAATCGACACGGTAATGCAACACAACATCCTTTGCCTGCAACTGCGCACCCTTATTTTTCATGGCATAAGCCGATTGATTCTTTGCGAAAATATCCGCCAAATCAGTCTTGATCAAGTGCCCAAGCACAGGGCCAGACTTTGCGCGAATCCCCGCCTTGATCGAATCTAAGGATTCATACATAGACACCTTCTGAACAAACGTCGCAGGCAAGATTTTGCGCCTTTCCACTAGGGGATCCGTGGGATCGTACCCAGTGAGCGAAATGCTCTGCACCTCATTACGTTTGTCACCTTCAATACGAACCAAGGGATTCAAAATGCTACGAGCGTTACCAAGGGGATCTTTCAGGATAAAGCTGCCAAAAACAGACACGCGAACCGAGTCACCCACACGAGGATGCTCAACCGTCGGGTCGTAGAAAAGTCGCACAGAATCAAGCTTGCTGTTCCAACGATAGCGCGAGGTGTTTATCGCATGAGGGGTAAGGCCATTCGCAGCAGAGAGAATCACAAACTCGAAAGGAAGATCCGTTGACGCACCAAGGCCAGTCGTATCCACCGGCTCCGAGAGAACCACTAGCACCGTATCATAAACAATGCCCGCAGCCTTCGGGGTCGCGATGTGAACGCGAGCGGAGCGAACAATTGGCCCCATGCGGTCTGCAATCGTTTCAGAAAGAGCGGAATGAATCGTCTTGCCGTTCTTCGTAAACGTGAACCAAATATCCGCATTGCCCACACCCGAAGTGTTCTCTTGGCTGTAAGAATATGGGATCGAGAGACCAGTATTCGCATCAGAGAGATACCTTCGCACAGAATCCTTGCCATGAATACGAGTTGTATCAGGAGCCGTTGAAGGCCAACGAATAATCAAGCTATCGGGAGTACTGTCGTTAGCCATGATCGAGCGGTCAAAAAGGATATGCAAGCTGTCGGCAATTCCGTTGCCATCCTTATCGTACATGCCAGCATCCTTGGGTACCGGAACTGGAGGAAGATCGAGGTTGATAGGACTCCATGCAGCAGTCATCAGAGCCGAAGAACCCGTTACCGTAAAGGAACCATTCGTCACCTTATTTGTACCACGTACAAGCACTACCGCTCGACCATTCACTAGGCGAAGCAGCGTACTGCCATCAGGGGCCGAAAATGCGAGACTATCGTTGGTCGCAGGGGTCAACGTGTCTGCACAATCCGAACAAGCAGCTCCATTTGCGGGATCATACGCGAGTAGGTAGGTTGGGAAGTTGATGTAGGCAAAATTCAGGGAATCACCACCAAACGCGGGCTTCGGATCTAAGAGAGCAGTCGTCGAAAGTGAATCCGTCACAAACTCCAACCGAGGTTGATGGAATTTGAAATTCAAAGCAGGGCTACGCGAGCCACGAATCGAAACAGCATACGTTGCAGTATCTGCGGCAACCTTAGAGCCAGTAGCCCACAGCGTCACAACGCCAGCAACACCAGTACTGTCGATCTGTAAATTTGCGATAGGCTGCGTGCCCAAAGAATCCATATAGACTAAAAGTCCCGTGGGAATACTCAGCTGAAAAGATGTATTCGAGGAGTCAATAAAATCACCCGATTTATTTGCCACTTGGAAAGGCACCATGCGCCCTACAAGCTTGTCTACAATGGGGTTCTTGGCCATTCCAGCAATCGTAGTATCACCATTCGCAGACCAGAACGCGGTCGTGCCCGCAATCTTGATCAAAATCGAAGCCTTCACACTCAAGTTCCCAACCTCTTGAATATTCAATTTGTAGCGGCCTGGAGGAAGCCCAGCAAGCGTTGTCGTATCCAAAGTCACAACACCATTATTGATGATAATGCCTCCGTAAATTTTTTGCCCCGAGATCAAATGAGAGTCCATTGCAGCAGTCGTTGGATCTCCATCAATCGTATCACCACGCGTAGATACGAGTGTGTACAAAAGATTTAGCGTAGATCCCAAAACAGTATCCACACCACCCCCGCTCTTGATCGCAGAACAAGATCCGCCACCGCCCTGAAGCTTTTTCACCGTGTACGTATTGCCAGACTGTTCAAAAAACAAGCTCTTCTTTTGCTCGAAGTACATGGAAGTTTTTAGGCGCACATTCGATCCGCAAGGCATACGCTCACAGAAGAAAAAGTCAAACGGATAAGTCTTACCGACCGTAAGTCCAAGCGTATCTAGGTTCACCTTTGCAGGTAACGGCACATGCAAACCGCCCAGATCCACCACAAGTTTGTTGTTGATAAACACCCACACATCATCATCGCCTCTAAAAGCAAAGCTCTGCCCTGGTTGGTAAATGAAGTCTGCGTGTGTCTCAAAACAGAAGTTGAAATTATGCATGCCATTAGGCGGAGTGTTGCCGGTATTCCAATCGTAATCAGCAGGACCTACCGAATCTGTTGGAGTATCGTCAGTCAGGTAAATATGAGGGGGAGCCACGCAAGACAGATACTGAATGTTATGAGGGCCAGGCAAATTATCTATCGGTAAATAATTCTTTGAAGGCTCGTTCATCGCATCGAATTCCCATAAGCCATCGCTCGTCTTGCTCATAGGCATATCGACGCATGTTTCAGTATTGATTGGGTTCGCAGAAGAATCGGTATTGAACACGTACTTGAAGTTCTGAAAACACTTGCTCGTAGCGGGTTGAGTTGTTGACTGGACCGGCTTACGATCAGCCCCCAGCACAGGCTCTACAATGCCGCGAACCAAACCATTTTTCGCAAGCCCCGCGCAATTCTGCGGAGTACCACCCGTATAAAAATCGGGATCGGTGACAGCATCAAAATCGCGCACAATCGCAGCAAGACTATACGAGCAAGTGCCATCCGTGTTAGGATCGCTCGTAGAAAATAGCCCAAAGCCCTTACCAGAAACCTCATCGGGCTCAAGCCAAATTTGACTGTTCGCGCTAAAGTTCGGAATATCCAAAGTCCAATTCGTTGAATCCCCATAACCCAAAGACGCCCCATACGCCTCATTGTCTTGGCTATTCACCAAATGGAATGAAAATGGAGCAGGCATCAAAAGCATATAAGTGAACCAACCGCAACGCGCTCTATCTACTTGCATAAAAACAGGCGCATTCCCAACCAGCGCAAGCTTTGGCGCACCCAAATCCCAATCTGCTGGATTCATAATGTGAATCACAGGAGGCTTCGCAGTCAGAATCGTTGGCGTGTATGTCGGAGCGGGGCCAGAGACAATCCAGATTTCCGTTTTCCCCGTGGGCCACGCCGTCTCATCCCAAGTGCCCTGGTTGCTCACTCCCACACCACCAGGATAGCTTGCGCCACTAGGCCCATACTTGTAATCCCACCCATCGAGAACCGAACCACCCGAGCGAAAAAAGAAACCCTCATAACTGTTTGCAGTCCATGTGCAAGTGACCCAGCCCTCAGCATCGAGCGTGCCCACCCAAGTGTTTGAGTTTCCACAAATCGCCCCATAACTAGGCCAACCCGCCGGTGGATAAAAATGAACGATTTTCCCCTGAAATTCATTCGCGCCATTCACCTTCGCAAACAAAGGCAAAGCCGACAAAAGCATCAGCATAAGAACCAACAAACCCCGAAATCCCTTCATGCTAACCTCGAAAAACGATGTTCCTCAAAACTATGCAAATAAACGCCCAAATAGACGACTTTTCATAATCCTGTGATCCCTAGTAAGATACGCTGCGAGCGGAGCAATGTGGGCGCATCCGTCCAAGGCCGGTCGGGCACTATTCCATGGCAAGCAAGCTTGCTCATGGAACGCAGCCTCTTCGGCTGGTTCATCCAAAGAGTCTGCGCCTTACAGGTCACGGTCCCTTGCGCAAAGGCAAATTGCCCGCGCATCACAGCGCCAGGTGTCATTGCGGCTTGACCGCAATCTCGACCTACACATCCAGAGCGGTCGTGGTGAGAGGCCCAGGATCCGATCGCAAACGCTTCTCTAAACGCGAGGCTCGACTGCCCCCTGTGTCCAACTATTTTTCCCGACCTTTCGCACGCATACTCGCGGGCAAATTGCGCGGGATGCTAGGAAAAACAGGGCTTCGCAGTCATCGCTGCTTCACTTGTCATTCCCGCTTCTTCACGCCGATCCCCGCCTCTCCGCGTCATTGCCTTCATGTCATTCCCGCTTCTTCACGTCATTCCCGCTTGGCGGGAATCTCCCAGCGCTCTCGAACGTATCCTCTTTCACAAAGTCGGAAAAAATAGCTTGCCCACTGGGGCAGATTCCTTAGGGAATACAAGTTGAAAGAGTAAAATTGAGAATTGAGAGTTATGAAAACGCAGAATGCAGTCACAGGCTCGTATGCTGAAAAGTGCGAAGTG
>Ga0302287_10000172_pt1 | contig 40666 bp, 39 predicted proteins | sample III_Fen_E2_4_FD_200452 | JGI IMG/M metagenome (GOLD analysis project Ga0302287, IMG submission 200452) | Peat permafrost microbial communities from Stordalen Mire near Abisko, Sweden - III_Fen_E2_4 | ecosystem: Environmental > Terrestrial > Soil > Wetlands > Permafrost | place: Sweden: Abisko... | reverse complement strand
ATCCGCTCGCGCAGCAGACGGTTGTAGATGTGGTCGTTGAGGCCGAACCCGGGGGAATCGGCTCGGGCAATTGCCGGTACCTGCTCGTTCACGACTGGCTCCTCTTCACGACCCTGCAGCTGACGACCGCCGGCTCACTCCCGCCTCCGACGCTGCAGCGACCCTAACGCGGCTCCGTGGGCGGCCCGGCCCGGCGGACCGGTGTTTTCGCTGACGGCGCAGCACAGCGACGACGTCCGAGACCCCGGGGTCCAGCCCACGAGGTCTCGGACGTCGTCGTTCGGGTCAGGGCTCCAGCACCACCGAGATGTCGGTCGCGGCGTCGCTGCTCGCCGCGGCCGGGGTGCCGTCGGTGGCCACCGTGTCGACGTCGCCGGCACCGGCTCCGTCGACCGCGCGGGCCACGACGGACTGCGCGGAGGCGGCCGCCTCGACCGCGGCGGCAGCTGCCGCGTCGGCCTCGTCGGATCCGATGTACTCGCTCAGGTCCACCGGGGCGCCGGAGGGGTCGAGGACGGTGACGCGGCGCAGCGCCACGGCCAGGGCCTTGGAGCGGGCCACCTCGGCGACCATCATCGGGATCTGACCCTGCTGGTCCACCGTGGAGATGAAGGTGTTGGGGTCCATGCCGTAGCGGCGCGCCGCGCCGATGAGGTAGTCGACCAGCTCGCCCTGGCTGACCTTGACCTCCAGGTCCTCGGCGAGGGTGTCCAGCAGGATCTGCTGACGCAGCGCCGTGGTGGCCTCCTCCTGGACCTCGGCGCGGTGCACGTCGTCGTCCAGGCGGTTCTCCGACTCCAGGTGGCGGACGACCTCCGCCTCCACCACGCCGGACGGCACCGGCACGTCGACCGCGGCGAGCAGCTGCTCCACCAGCAGGTCGCGCGCCTGCACGGCGCGGTTGCTCGCGGAGATGGCGGCGGCCTGCGTGCGCAGGTCGGCGAGCAGCTCGTCGAGCGTGTCGAACTCGCTGGCCAGCTGCGCGAAGTCGTCGTCGGCCGCCGGCAGCGACCGCTCCTTGATGGTGGTCGCCGTCACGGTGACCTGGGCGGACTCGCCCTCGTGCTCGCCACCGGCCAGCACCGAGGTGAAGGTGGTGGTCTCGCCGGCGGACAGGTCGGTCAGCGCCTCGTCGAGCCCTTCGAGCATGTTGCCCGAGCCGATCTGGTAGCTGACGCCGCTCACCTGGTCGACCGGCTCGCCGTCGATCGTCGCGACGAGGTCGAGCTGGACGAAGTCGCCCTCGACGGCGGGCCGGTCGATGCCGACCAGTGTGCCGAACCGCTCGCGCAGCGCGTCGAGACGACCCTGCACGTCCTCGTCGCTCACCTCCGCGTCGTCCACCGTGACGGTGAGGCCGTCCAGCGGCGGCACCTCGAGGGTCGGACGGATCTCGACCTCGGCGGTGAAGTGCAGCTCGCCCTCCTCGCCGGCCTTCGCCGACAGGCCGGGCACCTGGGTGACCTCGACCTCGGGCTGGCCGAGCGGGCGTAGCTTGTTCTCGCGCACCGCCTCCGCGTAGAAGGCGCCGAGGCCCTCGTTGACCGCGTGCTCGATGACGGCCGGGCGGCCAACGCGCTGGTCGATGATGCGCGGCGGCACCTTGCCCTTACGGAAGCCCGGCACGGTCACCTGCTCGGCGATGTGCTGGTACGCGTGCTCGATGCTGGGCTTGAGCTCGTCGTAGGTCACCTCGACGGTCAGCCTGACCTTGGTCGGGTCCAGGGTCTCGACGGCGCTCTTCACTTCGATGCTCTCCAACTGGTCAGGGGGCGCCGGTGCGACCGGCGGGTGCAGCGCGTTCGCCGCGGTGCGGGCGTGCGAAAACCTCGCGCGGGCGACCCCCGATGGTACGCCAGGGGCGCGCACCGGCCCAACCTGCGCCCGGTCCCGGGGGCCTCCGTGCGGCGCCGGTGCCAGACTCCTGCCGTGGCCTCCTCCCTGGACGGGACGTCCGAGCGCTTCGTCGGGCTGACCTACTCCGCGCTGCTGCTGCGCACGCCCCGCGCGCCGCTGATCGAGCTGCTCGTCGAGCTCCGGTTCTCCGGCTGGGTGGGGCCGGAGCAGGACGGCTGGGTGGTAGCCGTGCCGGAGGAGCCGATCGGCCACGTGGCCGCGCACCGGATGCGGGTCGAGGACCTGGCGGAGACCGTGGCGGCCCGCACCGGCGACGCCGTGGCCTGCGTGCTCGTGCTGCGCGACGTGCTGCTGCGCGTGTGGGTGGCGGTGGAGGGGCGGACCGTCATCGACTACGTGAGCGATGCGTCGGTCGGTGCCGACGACGAGCCGATGGGGCTCGACGACTTCGGCAACCCGATCGGCGCACCCGAGGGCCCGGTCGGCGCGCAGCAGGCCGGCGCACTGGCCCGCGCGATGGGCGTGCCCGAGGCGGCCGACGACCTGCGTCAGCTGCTGGCGGAACGCCTCGGGGAGTCGGAGAGCGAGTCCGAACGGCTGCACGCCGCGTGCCGGCTGCTCGGCTGGCCGGAGTGGCTGGTCTCGGTGACGTCGCTGCCGCGGCGGGTTCCCCTGGGTCCGGACAGCGGCGCGTTCACCCGGCTGCGGGTGGGGCGGACCGGCGTGGGCGGCCGGCTGGCGGCGCGGGGTGCGCGCGTGGTGCGTCGGTCGGTCTGACGACTAGGGAGGGGCGCAGTTCGCCCGGTTCGGGGAGTGCCCGGCGCGACCCGCGACGCCGGTACCCTGGGTGCCCGGTCCGCGTGTTCGCGGACCTGCGCGGACGTAGCTCAATGGTAGAGCCCCAGTCTTCCAAACTGGCTACGCGGGTTCGATTCCCGTCGTCCGCTCCGAGGGTGGTTCCGGTTTCTCTGCCGTTGAAGTTTCGGAAACTCGTCGAGGAACTCGATTCAGAGAGTGCGCGGACTCCGATCGACGGAGTCCGCGGCGCTGGAACGCCTCCCGGCCCGCGCCGGTGGCTGGCTCACGCGGTTCAGTGCACGCCAAACGGCCCCGCCACCGGGTTCGGTGCGAGGTGAGGGTCGTGGCCTTTAGCCGTCTTTAGTTTCTTTAGTCCGAGGGGTACCGGCTGCTCGCTATTGGCGAGCGGCTACCGGTCGGGGTGCGGTCCGTGCGCGGCCGGGTGAGGTGCGCTGTACTGCGGCGGCCTTGGCGCGCCGCGCCGCGCGTGATCGGCGCTGGCGCAGGGCCGCGGCTGTCGGTGCGGCCGGGGCCGGTTCGCCACGCAGCTGCGCTTCGTAGGCGGCGAGTCGCTCCCCGTGGCGCGCCCGGGCGGCTTCCTTCGCTTCCCAGGACTCGGCGATCTTGCGGTTCACGCCGGCGAGCAGGAACGCGAGGATGAACTTGCGCTTCGGGAGGCCCTCCAGCTTGGTGTAGCCGCGGTCAAGGTGCACGTACTTGTCGTGGACCAGGTTGTTCGCGTTCTCGACGAGCGAGCGCTGCCCGTAGACGGTCGAGTGCGCGCTCGTGCCCCACAGCAGCCCGGACGCTTGTTCAAGGTTGACGGCGTCGTCAGGCAGGGTCACGGTGCCCGAGCAGCAACGCTTCCCTTCCGGCAGTTCGACTAGGGGCGCGTTGACGTTGGCGGCGCGGGTCTTCTGGCCTGAGATGCGCAGACGCCCCGCGCAGAACGGGCACTTCCATCGGCGGCCGAGGCCATTGCCCGTCGATCCGATGGGAGTCCATCGCCAGATCGCGCGACGGTCGAAAGCTTCGATCTTCGCGGCTCGTTCCTCGGGGGTGTCGTGGCTCTCGAAGCGGGCAAGGGAGCGCAGCTCGGCGGGCATGTACTTGGAGAAGGGCGTGCCGTCGATGAAGTCGATGTCGGTGTGGACCGCCTTGAGGGTGCGTTGGCGGGTACTCAGGTCGAATACCGCGTTGATGCCGGCGGTTCGCAGGGCGCCGTTGCCTCGCGAGTAGTTCAGGATCGAGTATCCGCGGTCCCAGAGCACGGCAGCCAGGGGCGTGCCTTCGCTGCCCGGGGTCCAGCGCGTTCCGGTAGCTGGGACGATCTCGTTGACCAGCGCAGGGACGACGGTCTCGACCCGGTCGTCTCCCGCCGGAGTCAGGCGGGCCATCGTGATGAAGTTCGGGACCTCGGCGCCGAGAACGACCTGATCGGGCTTGCCCTGGTATGCGAAGTCGCGGACCTGGACGCTCAGGTGCAGCTCGTACCCGATGTAGACGCCGGCGTTGTGCCGGTTGTTCGCGCTGCGGTGCCCGGCACGGGCATCGGCGTCCTTGGTGTACTGGGGCCGCCCGTCGGGACCGAGCGGGACGCGGCCCTTGAGCTTGCGGCGCAGGTCGACCACGTTCTTGCGATGCGCGTCGACGTCGCTGTCGGTGTCGGTCGGCACGTCGCCGTCGTACTCGCGGGTCGCTGAGACGAACTGGCCGCAAGTCTCCCAGTCGGTGCCGTCTACGGCGCGGGTCCGGCTCCTGGGCAGGTGAGCAGGCACGGCGCTGGAAGTCATCGCATCGACGAACCAGTCCAGGCCGATGCGCAGCGTGCCGGAGCCGACGGTGATGTCAAAGCCCGTCTCGAGTGCCTTGATCACCGCGTCGGTCTTGTCCCAGACGCGGGCGTAGATCCTTGAGGCCGGGATCGTGGGCAGCGCGATCTGCTCGCACTGGTCCGGAGTGAGAGCCATCAGGTTCTGCGCGACCCGCACGTGCGCCGCGGTGGTGGTCGGCTCGTACCCCGTCAGCAGCCAGGCGATCAGGATGTGGCGAGCAAGGACCGACCCAGGGCGCCCGAGGTTCTCCCCGGTCGCCTCGATGAGCCCCTCGAGGAAGGCGCGGCCGAGGTTGTCCACGACGCCGACGGCCCAGTCGAGCTCCTCGGTCGTCGGGGCACGTCCACCCGTCAGATCGCGTGCGCCCCGTAGGCGCGGCGGGTGCTTGAGCCGCATGGCGCTCACTGGGCACCACCGGCCTGCCGCATCATCGCTGTGGCGAGGTCCTCGGCCAGCGGGGCCACGAAGTGGGACAGGTCACTGATCGACGTCATCGATTCCAGCCCTGCCGCGCGCATCAGCTCAGGCACCCGGACGCCGGCCCTGATGTGCTCGACAAGCCAGGTGGCCCGCAGGCGGCCGGGCTCGAGCGCCGGGACGCTCTTGGGGATCCGGACGCGGGCAACGGCCTCGTTCACGGCGTTCTTGTGAGTCGCCGCCGAACCGATCAGCATCTGTCCGGGATCCGTCTTGGCCAGGAGTGCACGCAGTCGCGTCTCGTATCGAGCCAAGACGGGCACGAGGCGCCCCTCGACGTCGATCACGATCCCGTTCTCGCCGCGGTCGTCGCACTGCGTGGTGCGCACCAGCAGCGACAAGCCCGCCAGCCCGGCGCCGAGCCCGAGCACGAGCACGGCCTCACCGTTGACAGCCGCCATCCCCATGTTGCGGGCGACGGCGCCCTCGAGGCTAGTGAGCTCGTCGAGCGTGTAGGGCGCGGTGACCCGCCGCGGCCGCGACGGCGCCTTGGGGTCCCACCCGCCGCCGGGATTGAGCGCGCGTCCGATCCGCTCGATGCGGCTGAGCTGGGTCGCGAGCGTGATCTCGCCGTCGCTGAGCACGCCCTCCCGCGCCGCTTTGGCAGCCTCGTTCACTCTCGCGCGCAGCGCCTTGGCACGGCTGGCGTCCAACTGGAGGACCGTGACCAGGGTAAAGACCGTTCCGGTGGAGACCCGGCCGGTGAGAGCGAACTGGAAGTCCGCCAGGCGTGCGATCTCACGCAGCGTCGCCTGCGCATCGGCGCGGCTCAGCGGGCGAACACGGTGGAAGTACTTCAGAGCCGCGCCGCGCACGAAGTCCGCAACCTCGTCCCAATGGGCAAGGCCCTGCGGCACGTAGGACTGCACGAAAGCGTCCACGTCGAGCGCTACCTCGGGAAGGCGGCTCACCGGCGTCCGCCCTGGAAGCTCGGTACTGACGACCCTGACGGCAGGGCGACGACGAGGCTGGCGAGCAAGCTGCTGGTTCGGCATGTAGGCGCACAGTCAGCCGCCGACCGGCTAGCGCAATCTCGTCGGAAACACAGCGCGACACGACGCAGGAACCACGCCTGCACACGCATGGGGAGTCACCTCCGGCGCCGGGAACCCACGTCCCGGGCGGTCGGCAACGTGCTCTCCTACCCCGCCGCGACAGTGGCCCTGACGCACCTCGGCGAGCCCATCTCGCGCAGCTGAGTCGGCCCACGTCTGGATGCGCGATGTCGTCGGACGGCGCCGCGCTGGACATGCCGATGGCCCGGCCTCTTGGCCGGGCCATCGTGCTTCACCGCAGGAACGGTGGGATCTCCACTCCGTGACGGGTCAGGGCTTGGCGGATCAGGGTTCGGGTCTCATAGATCTCCTCCGGCGTGGACGGCGCGGTGCTGGCTCGCCACGAGGCGGTGCAGGAACAGCCGGCCACTGGGCAGAACATGAGGCCCATGGGCACCGGGTGCCCTGTTGGGATGGCGACCAGGACGTGGGGGGCCATGGCGTGCCCGCAAGTGCTGCAGGACTGGGTCGGGCGGGATGGTTTCGTCATGAGGCCAGCCGTTGGCGCGTGTTCCTCGAGGACAAGGCCTTGGCGCGCGTACTTCGGCTGGGGCAGCGTCAGCCTTGGTTGGCTTCCTTCACTCCTGCTGAGACGTCGATCCGTCCGGCCAGCGACTTCTGGGTGAGGGCTTGCTGTAGCGAAGCCAGCGGCGAGAGGCCGCGCTCCTGCTCCTTCGCGGGCGCTGCGAACAGTTCGGCACCCAGGGCCAGGCGCAGCGTCTTGACGTCCTCGCCGTCGACATTGGCCAGGAATGGGTCCAGCGCTGCGAGTCCCAGTTCCATGCGCCGTGCGCGGCGTTCCTCGTGCCGGTGCCCGGAAGCCTGCGCCGCCGCGTACCCGGCTACCGCCAGGACGATCGTGCTGGCCAGCGACTTCAACGAGATGAGTTGCCAGGACTGATCGCCCGACGCCACGCTGTGCAGCGCCCACAACGCCCCGAGGGCGCCGCCGACACCAAGAAGGACCGCACCCAAGGCCCAGGCCAGGCCCGCTCGGCTCTGTCGCTTGGCGTAGCTCCCGTAGTGCGAAGCCGTCGTGGTCACCCCTATGGCCTGCAGCGTGTTGCGGGCCTCGCCCAGCATGGCCTCAAGCCTGGACAGGTGCTCGCTAGTCAGCGTCGCGACCCGGTCCCGCTCGTCGTCGAACGCCTTGCCGCGCAGAGCAGCGGCATCCTCGAAGGTTGCGGATCGCGCGTTCTCGGCTTCCTCGTAGCGCGTCGCCGCTGTGTTGAGCGCGACGTCGAGCCTTGTCGTCTGGCCCTCGATGCGGGCAGAGAGAGTTGTCAGGGTGGTCGTGAGGGCTGCGGTGCTCGCGGCGAATTCGGCCTTCGTCTTGTCCGTCTCGGCAGCGGCCTCCGCGATCGTGTCCTCGAAGCCGGTGAGGGCCTTCTCCATGCCGACCTTGAAGGCCTCCGCGGTCTTGTGCACGACTTGGACTTCGGCGCTGGCCGGAGGTCGCGGCCACGACGCCACGGTCGACAAGATCGCGTCGCAGGCCGCATACACGGAAGCTGCGTACGCGGGATTGCTGCGCAGGTTCACCAGAGAGTCGGTTGCCTGAGTGAACTGCGACTGAAGCGCGTCCAGCGTCGACGTCATCACCTGTCGCGCGTCCATGCCCTCGAACCGAGCCCACGCATCCCGCAGCACCCATCGCATCCGGTCGACGGCGTCACGAGTGTTCTCATCGTCCGGCCAACCGTCGGCGTCTGCTTGTGCGAGTGCCGACCCGTGCACCGTCCACGCGGTATGTCCCCGCACCGCCTGCTCCCAGCTCATCTGCTGCCCCCTCCTCCGACTACTTCCCCGAGGTACTACCCCGACGGCCGGAAGGTATCGGACCGCACCCACGCACTGCCCACGCACGGGAGTCATCCCGGCGAAACGGCCGGGCGCCGACGGGTGGGTCAAGTACGAGGACCTTGCCGTCGATCCAGATGATGAGCGAGACCGGGCCTATCCCCGTCGGGCATCGGTTCGGTCCCCACTTGTCCGTCGGTCGCGAAGAGTGCGGACGCCACTGCTGCTCCCCACCGCCGCATCACGGCGTGAGTCCCACCCGACCGTAGGCCCGCCTACGCCGGGCCTCGAGAAGACAGTCGAGGGTGTAGTCGCCTTGCACGCCGCCTGACAAGAACTCCTCAAGCCACGCCGCCTGCGCATCGAGCGGCATGAGATCCACGCTCACCTCCGTTCGGGTCAGGCATGCGCCCCACACTGCCGTGTCGAAGAACTCGCTGGCACCGGGAGGTGCGAGTTCGACGAACCACTGACCGCGGTCGGCCACCTGGCTGAGTGGAGTCGCCAGCTGGATCTCACTGCCCAGCGAGATCGCGTCGTCGAGGAACCGCTTATTAGGCATCCACTGCTCGGTCGGAGTCATGGCTTCCCACGCATCGTCGGCCACACCGCAGAAGCGCCGGCTTTCCCTGAAGTGTTTGCGGCAACTACGTCGCCGCCGAAGGAGATAGACCGCCTCCACGAGGCGGCGCCCAACCCCGCCGGCGAACCCCGGATTGCCAGGACCGCGACGTGCGGAGTCGACAACTGCACGGGCAGGTCGTAGGCGCAGTGCGGAAGGTCGTAGGTGCTCGCCACCGCCACGGCCGACGCGGGTGCCCCGCCGATCAGGGTGCCCAGGATCGCGACGAAGGAGGCGAGGCAGGCAAGGACCCAGTTCGATCGGCTGGTGTGCCGGATCCCGGTGGTCATGGCCACGAACATCGGCGTACTCACACGAAGATCTCGCCAGCCGGGGTCCTGACTGAGTATGACTCATAGTGCGCATCATCGTCTTCAGCCAAGAGCATCCCACCGCCCTCGAAGTGCAAGACGAGATCCCCCGGACGCCGCACCTCCGCGCGTTCAACCGACCGCCCAATCAACGCCGGAAGGCTTGAAACAGTGATAGGTAGGACATCGTCACGGAGGTCCGCCCCGGGCTCCAACCGATAGCGCACATGGTGAGTGAAGGTCACCGAGTGCTCAGCCCCCAACGTCAGATGGATCGCATTCAAAGCAAACGTGACTGTCTCGAAGTCGCAACCGACGAACGTGCCCGGGTCAAAGTCCTCCGGAAGTCCATACATGTCAGTCATCTCCGGGGAAGGGAACGTGCGTCTCGGGGTTGGTTCCTGGCTTCATTGTGGACGGGTCGATGCCCTGCCAGCCTCCGTTGCCCATCGGCTTCTCCAACCTCCAGTACCCATTCGGGCAGTCCACAGTTGGTGGCATCTCGCGAACCCGCCAGCCCGCCGGGATATCGCTCGGCGGCAACTGCGGCGCATTCGTCGGAGGCTTGAAGTTCGGAGACGTTTTCGGCACACCGTTGACTGCGGCCGCCTCGCTGTCTGCGGCAACACCGTGATCGCGGGCGGAGGCAGGGCTCCCCCAAGATGCCGCCTCGGGCCCAGACGGCGACCCCCGCGCGCCCGTCGCCGCAGTGTCCGGCGACGACAACCGCGCCGGGGCGTCGTAGGTGTGGGCGGCGGTGCTGTAGGTGAAGAGCTCCGTGCCGGCCAATGCTGACCCGGCGGTGAACAACGCGATCGCGACCACCACGGCGGCGGTCAGGACGGCAGGAACCCAAGCGGGCCGGTGGGCGTGCCGGGTCGAGGTGCACGTAGCCTGGAGAGTTGCGGGTGTTGCCATGATCGGTCGCACGTCACCGCTCACGGGCGAGCCAAGCGACTTCGCCGATGTTCGGATCACGTCCCATGGCACTCCACTCTCGAATAGCTCGCTCGACTCCGTCTTGCGTTGACCAGGCGCTGAAGGTACCCGTGGCCTCGTCCAAGGTCCCGACGCGCACGGCGGACTCCATGAGCCCCTCCAACACGGCTCTGGCCACCCGTCGCACCTGATCGTCGTCAACTGGGCCCAGCCTGCGTCTGATGTGCCAGGCGACAACCCACAGCCCGACGTAGTCCTCATCAAGTTCGCGGCTGATTACATCCCCCACCGCAACGGCCACGGCCGCCTCCGTCGGCGTCACGGGTTGAACTTCAGCTTCGTGATATCGATGCCCGGGATGTTGACATCGATAGTTGCCGCCGTGTTCGGGCTGCGCGACATGACAGTCCGAAGCTGCACGAACCCGCCGTCAGCCAGCTGAACGCGCGTCAGTGATGGTGTTCGAGCCACGACAGTCCCTCCTTGGCTCAACTGGGTGAACGTCGCCTGCGCCTCGGGAAGACCGCCCGTGACAACGCGGATAGCCGGGTTCGTGCCGGCCTTCCCGAGCGCCGATCCACCTGGCATGAGTACATCAGCAACAGAGCTGGCCGCGGTCGTGCCAGTGTTTGCGGCAACACCGCGATCAAGGACGCAGGCACACGTCTCCCCCGAGGTGACTCCGGGCTCCGACAGCGGCCACCGCGCGTCCGTCGCCAAGGTATCCGGCTGCGACAACTTCCGAGGGGCGTCGTATGTGTTGGTGGGAACGTCGTAGACGTAGACGGCGTCGTCGTAGTTGCTCGCGACAGCGTCGAGGGCGCGGACCTCCACCAGGGTCGGAGCAGGCGCATCGTAGCCGTGGGCAGCGGTGTCGTAGGTGTAGGTCTCTGTCGCGGCCGAAGCTGGCATGGCGCCGAGGACGAAGACTGCGACCACAAGCGCGGCCGAGAGCAGAGCCGTGACCCGGGCCGACCGCGTCGTCATGCCGGGCCGCATGGTCACGGCCTCAAGGCCACGTCGACCCAGACATCTCCCGGCCACCCCGAAACGGCCTCCAGCGGATCCATCCCGGACGGCCCGGAGCCGAGGTCCACCATCAAGTCGAGCCGCGGATGCACGTGCGGCCCCTCGAGTTCGAACCCCTCGAACCCGAGGACCGTCTCACCCCCAGCGATGATTGCTGGCACGACGTCCGCGAGACCGCCCTTCTCGATCAGGAGAGTGCCCGGACCGCGCCAGAAGAAGGGGACGCCAGCGTCCAGACATGCCCGGATCAGCGCCCTTTGCTGCGCTGTCGCACCCTGCCTCTTCATCGCTGGAACCTCGGATCGTCCCACACGGGCTTCCAGCCCGTGTTGTTGATGTCGCTGACCTGAACGACAGCGCGGGTCGAGTCGTTGACGACAACGTATGAACCATCCGACCTCGCATACGCGGTCGCCGCCTGCTTGGTGCCCGTCGTGAAGTCCCACACAGGGTGAGTGGCCGCCGGATTCGCGACAGTCTCGTCCATCAGCCCCTGGCTCCAGCCGCGTGGACCCATCTGTCCTGCGATCTTCTGGCTGATCGTAAGGGCCGGCGCCTGGCCTGCTGCTTCTGCGGCCAGTGAGGCGTCGGAGCTGGTCCCGAGAGCGCGCCCTGCGCCGCTGGCGATCTTCGCTGTGGCGACGAGAAGGGTGGCGTTGAACCATGCACCGCCGAAGGCTTTGCCGGACTCTTCCATGCATTGGCTGGTGAAAGTCTCCTGCAGTTGCTCAGCAATGTGCAAGACCGGATCGTTGGCGTTTTTGCATCCCATGAGGCCACCGGGGACGCTCCATCGTGCGGAGTATGACTTGTATGACTCCACGCACGCTGAGATGGCTTGGCCAGCCGTGCCGACGGGGTTAGCGAAAGACAGGATGGCCGATTCCAAGGCGGCCTCGGCGCCGAGGTTCATGTTCCATGCGAATGTGCCGACTGCGCAGGCGTCAGAATTGACGTCGCAGTTGAAACTGCCGAGGGGGTCCACGTAGCGGGTGGGTGCGTTGCTGACGTATGCGTAGGGAGTTGTGTAGTTGTCCCCGGTTGGTGCGCCAACGGGGTCCACGCCCGTCCAGCGCCCCAGCCCAGTCAGGTATGACCGATTGGGCGCGGTGAGAGTCGACGCGTCTGCCGTCACCAGCAAGCCGCCGTACGACACGGCGCTCGTTGGTCCTGAGGGCGTGGCCGGGGCGCCGACGGCTGCCCGAGCGACGCCGAAGGGTGTGTAGTCGTACGAGCGGACCAAGGCGCCTGTGGTGGCGACCATGTCTGTCGCTGTTCCGATGGCGTCGTGGCCAACCGTCACCGTCGTTCCGGAAGCCGTGATCGCCGCCAGCCGCCCCAGGGGGTCGTAGCGATAGCTGGTGACCGTTCCGGCGGCTGTCGAGGCTGCGAGCACCGGCACGGTTCCGCCGAGGTCCCACTGATACTGCACCGTCCCAGCGGGGGAGGCCACGGCGACCACGCGTCCGGCCGCGTCTCGGGTGAACGTCGCCGTAGTCGACCCGGTCGTCGCCGAGCGGACCCGGTTGTCCAGGCCGTAACTCCAGCTCGTCTGGCCGTTGGACAGCATATTGCCGTCGGCGTCGTAGGTGTAGCCGACTGCGCTTGCGGTCCCGAGTTTGGAAGTCGTCAGCTGATCGGCAACGTCGTAGGTGTAGTTTGTGGTGGTGCCGGCGGCGGTGCCGTTCTTCTCGGTAAGCCGATTGCCATTCTTGTCGTAGGTCCAGTACTGCGTCGCGGCCGGTGCGCCGGTGCATGACGCCTTCGCGACGTAGCAGATTGCCTGCAGGCGGTCGACGGAGTCGTAGAGGTATGAGCGTGTCTCGGACTTCCCGCCACGGTTCGTGACGATCTGGGTCGGGTTGCCGATGTTGTCGCGAGTGATTGTCTGAGATACTAGAGTCGTTGAGGCGCGTTTCGTGGTAATCGACGCGACATCGCCCCGTCGGTCCCAGGTCTGGCTCTCGCTGGTGCCGTTCGGTGCGCTGGTCTGGGTGAGGTTGGAGGCTCGGTCGTAGTTGTATGAGGTCTTGCCCTGAGCGGTCGTCATGGACTTCGCTCGACCAACGGCGTCGTAGGTCCACGCCTCGTTCGAACCGTCTGGTCGAGTGACCGTCGACAGGTTGCCAGCAACGTCGTATGTGTAGGTCCAGGTCTGATCGTTTCGCACCAGGGTCGTCAGTCGACCCATGGAGTCGTACTGACGTGCCTCCTGGCCAGCTGCATCCTGGACGGCGGACAGGTTCGAGTTGGCGTCGTAGGAGTAGTGCACGGGGTCAGTGCCGTCGCTGAAGGCGGTGTCGATGAGGCGGCCAAGAGAGTCGTAGTCATAGCGGATCGTCCCGTCGGCAGGATCCGAGGTCGTAGCTCCGCGGGCCGTTACCAACGTCGCGACGAGGCCTTCGGGTGTGTAGGTGGCGCGGTTTGCCCGGCCGAGCGGGTCGGTGACCGACAGCACGCGGCCGGTTGGGTCGTAGGCGTAGTTGTATGTGGTGCCGCGCGGCGTCGCCAGCGTTGCCACATTGCCGGCGTTGTCGTAGGCCACCGTGGTCACCCCGCCGTCTGGCGATGTGGTGGTCAGTAGATTGTCGTCGCTGTCGTACGTGTACGCCGTGGTGTGGTTGTTGGCGTCCTTGACCGACACAAGTCGAGCGGCACGGTCGTACTGCGATGTCGTCGCTTGACCGAGTTGGTCCGTGACCGTGGTCGGATTCCCGTCCAGGTCGTAGCCGTAGCTCGTCGTGTAGTTGGATGCAGTGCACCCCGAGCACGTACCGCGCGGGTCCACCACCGACGCCAGACGCCCAGCCGCGTCGTAGGTGAGGCGAGTCGACTCGCCTGCGGCATTCGCCACTGACAGGATCGCACCCCCCGGAGAGTAGGTGGTCTTGGTAGAACTTCGTAACTCGTCAGTGAAGGCCACGACGTCGCCATGTTCGTCGTACTCGTAGGAGACGAATCCACCGGTAGGCTCGTAAACGCCGCTAAGCAGATCGCCCACCCGGTACTCGTACTCGGTGACGTTACCCGCCGGGTCTGTGACAGAGCCGACACGCCCCGCAGTGTCGTAACTCGTAGCGCTCACCAGGGTGCGACCCGCGTTGTCGGGGTCAAGGTTGCTCACTTCCGTAACTCGCCCCGACAGGTCGCGTGAGTACGTCGTGGTGAACGCAGCGCGCACGTCCGCATCCGCATCGGCCGCGTTTCCCGATGGTGAGGTCACCTCGGATGGCCAGCCGTGGGAGTCGTACTCGGTGGTCGTCACGGCCCCGTCGGCCTCGGTGGTTGCGACGTTCTTCCCGGCGAGATCAAGGGTGTACCGGGTTACGTGCCCCGCCGGGTCGGTGGCGCTTCCAATGTTCCCGTCCGCCAGGTACTCCACCGACGACGTCAGTCCATTGGCATTGGTGACGCTCGTGACGCGGCCCTCGGAGTCCAGGCCGTAGGTCCGGTGGTGCCCGAGAGGGTCGCTGATGGAAGCCAGGGCGCCGGCGGAGTCGTACACGTACGTGGTCTTGTAGTCCGACGCAACTGCGCCCGTCGCATTGCCCCGGGGGGACACCTCGGTGAGGATCTGGCCGTAGGCATTTCGGGTCCAGGTCGTGACTCCACCGCCAGGGGCAGTGCGCGACGACACAAACCCCGCAGCGTCGCTGGCGTAGCTGGTGACGCGTCCGTCCGGGTCAGTCACCGACACAACGTCGGCAGGGTGGGCAGCGGCGCGGGATACCGTCGTCGTCGCATCGACTCCGCCACGAGGACGCGCCTCGGTCAGCAGGTTGCCGTGGGCGTCGTAGGTGAAAGTAGTGGTTCCGAGCGTGTCCGACTCGGACAGCGGGACGTCGAGGTCTCCATAGGTGTAGGTCGTTGCCGCGCCAGCCTCATCAATACGCCTGACCAGCCGACCCTTGTCGTCGAAGGACTGCCACACCCGCTCGCCCGTGGGGGTCGTCGCGGTGAGCTGGTTGCCGGCCAGGTCGTACGTGTAGTCCCACACCGCCGGTTCCCCGCCAGGGTCCACAACCTTGCGGATCAGCAGCCCGTGGTCGTAGACGTAGTCGGTCGTCACTCCCGCGGGGTCGGTGACGCTGGTCGTCGAGGTCGTGCCTGAGGTGGCGTAGGCAAGCGTTGTAAGTCCGCCACGCCGGTTGGTCTGGGTGGCAACTCGTCCGTCGTCGTCGTAGGTCGTCGAGATGGTCCCCGAGATCGGCGCCGTGTCCTGGACCATGCGGCCATCATCGTTGTATCCATAGCGCCAGACACTCCCGCGAGAGTCGCTCACCGTTGCCAGCCGCCCTGCCCCGTCATAGGTGTAGCGAGTAGTGCGAGAGTCTGGGCCGAAGAGGTCGACAGCGCGACCTTGCGCGTCGAGGTGATAGGTCGCAGTTCGCCCGTCCGGCGTCGTGAAGACGATGCTCGACAACGACCTCGTGATCGTCGTCGCCTCCCCGTTCTTGTCCACGATCGCCCGCAGTCGGCCGGCGCTGTCGAAGACGTACGACTCGGCATTGCGTAGGCGGTACGTGTACTCGCCCGTCGCTGGATCTCTCGTCAGAGAGGCCCGGACATCGGGGTCAGCCGCGTAGTGGCCGTCCGCGGCGAGGCCGAACTCGGTGGCCGACCCATTCGCGTGCACAACGAGGAGTGAACTTCCGGCCACCACGTGACTGTCGACGAGCGAACTCCACCCCGGCCCGAAAACGCCACCACTGCCGCCCAGGGAGGAATATGTTCGCGAGATGCCGAGCGGTGAACGCCCAGGAAGGCTCAAGTCAGAAGCAGTTTGCCAATACTCGCCAGTCGCACTGTTGACAGGATCTGCGCAATCGCACTGTGTCGTGTTAACATCAGGGCTTCCGCCCCCGAACGACTGAACCATTGACGGCCCGTACCACTCCGGAAGGGGCTGCTCCCCGGCCGGGACCGCGCCATCCTTTCGCCACTTGATCTCGGTCGTGAAGGACAGTGATTCGCGGAATCCGAGCTCAGCCTTCTTGCCCTGCCCCCATACGTTAGAAGTTCCGTTGTACCAATCAACCCCGGGCTGCGGTGGCTCGAATGTCACGACATTCAAATCATTGCGGCACGACGCGCGGTGCGTCTCCGGGTCGAAAAGCCTCTCGACGACATTGTGTGCACCCCAAGGAGCACACGCGCCAGCGATGATCTGAGCGTCAACAGAATGCGTCTCGCTACTGGTATTCAGGACCGTGACCGTGGAGAACCAACCATCGGCGCTCGCGTTGTAGCGACTGTCTTGTGTGATCTGGACACCCGTCGCGCCGGCCATCACCACGTGCTTCACGCCGATACCCGACCATGAAGTGGTGACCGCGCTATAGGGAATGGGGACCTGAACGCCCCGCTGCCATGCGTAGTTGCGCACCCCCATGCCATACATGACGTTGTCGACGGAGACGAAGGTGCCACAGTAGCCGTTGTACGTCGGCAACCAAGGGTTCTTGCGCAACGTCGAGGAAGACGCCTGACACTCCAGCGTCGACGACGCAACGCTAAAGGTCCATGAATCGTCGGCAGGGCCAACGACACTCGCCAGCGCCTTTACAGTGAGGCCCTTCGGCAAGCCCACGAGCGGGGTGGCAACATTCTCAATCGCGCTGCTCTGCACAGTGGACGACTTGAGTGCGGTTGCAGCACTTCCGGTCGTGAGGACCAGTGCCACGATGGATGCGGCCGCCACACCGACGGCAAAGAGCGACCGACCATTCATCCTCATGGACTGCGTGGACTGACCACTCATGACACGCCCCAATCCCGGTTGACCGCCGCGACGCCCCAGTGCTCCATGCCGCGGGTCAAGAGCGTGAGTCAACTCGATCTTGCCGCGCCGTGACAGTACTGCTCGAAGGGTGACCGCGTGGGTGATTTCTGGGTTATTGCTGCCGTTCACCCGGATGAGTGATCCAGCAGGGCACCGAGGCCTCTCGACCTCGTCCCACCGGTGCCGCGAGGTTCCCTGCTTGTTCCGATCACCTGGCGCTGCGCACGCACGCGCCGGGACCACGCCGCGATGGCCCTGTCGCGGCCGTGCGGGCGTCGTTGACCTCGAGCGTGATCCCGCTGGCCTCGGTGGACGTCGTCCACGTGGGACAGGCGCGGCCGTCACGGTGCCGAGCTCGAGCCAGACGCTCACCGGCATTTTCAGCAGCATCGGCGTGCTCGGCGTGTCGTCCACCGCCACGCCCGAGTACTACGTCGTCGTCACACTGGGCCCGACCGACGAGCCCCTCTCGCGCTCACGAAGGAAGGACCTGCTTGTCGACGGAGTGGTTGATGGCGCGGGTGGCGCGCTCTGCGTCGGCCGCGCTGATGAGGGCGCGCGCTTGGGCTTGCTCGGCGGCATCCAGCAGCAGTTCGGTCATAACTCGCCCCACGCTGGCGATCAAGGCGGCCGGAATGGACATGGCGGGTATGCCGTCGATGGCGTCCTGGCCGGTGGCGAGGACTCGCCGGCGGACGACCTCGACGAGCGGGGAAGCGCGTGCCGGAGACGGCTCGGCGTCGGCGTGGCCCCCCGATGAGATAGCGTTGGCTTTATTGTAGACTTCGGTGCGTGCCCCGGCCCCCGTTGCAGAACCCACCCACCTGCCCGCTGGGACATCTGCCCACGGCTGGATACACGGTCCGCAAGGCGGGCACCTACGGCGGCGCGGCGAAGCGCCAGCTGTACGCGTGCGTCGCATCTGACGGGATCCGGCACCGGTTCGCGCCAACGCTGCCACGCGAGCACAACCACGAGGGCGTCTGCGACTCCTGCGACTCCACGCTGGTCGCCCACACCGGCCCCGTGGTTGGCCGCGACTACCTGCACCGGCTGCGACTCGTGGCCGAAGCGCTTGTTCAGGTCGGAGCCGGCGTGTCATACGTCCGCGCGTCGAACCGTGCGCGCGTCGGCGCGGGCCGAGATCCCCTCGCCGGGTCCGGGGCCGGACACCTCGCCGCGGAATGGACCGATGCCTGGGGGCCAGTCATCACCGATGCGCTCGCCGAGACCGACTGGCCCGAGACGCTCGTACTTGACTCAACGGACTTCTCGTGGACCAACGCGCGCACTCAGCGCCGACGGCGCGAGTTCGCCGTCCTCGTCGCGTACGGCTACCCAGGCCCCGGCGCGGCAGACCCCCGGCCACGCGTGTGGGGCATCCACGCCTCGGCCACCGCTCAAGCCGGTGACTGGATCGCGCTCCTGCGGAGCTTGAACCTGCCAGCCCCGCCCACGAGCGTCGTCACCGACGACAACCTCGCTGTCGGCGCCGCCGTACGTCGGCTCTGGCCGCAGCATCCGGGCCAAGCCCTCCCTGTCCCGTTCGTGCACTCCTGCGAACATCACCTACGCATCAACGCCATCGCGGCGCTCACCGCCGACCAGGTCTCCCACTTCGGATCGGTGCGGATGGAAGCCCTCAACGGCGCGTTCCGCGACCGCGCCGGATGGGATGCGTTCACCGCGACCATCACCGGCAAGCAAACCCACACGACCGCGTGGGTCTCGGGAGTCCGAGCTCGGGTCGAGGCACAGACGTCGGTGCGCCACCATCTGCCCGAGCACTACACGACCTCCGGAGCGGAAGCGGTCGCCGCCCGGCTGAGGTCGATGCTCGAGCAGCGGTCGTTCAGCCTCCGCAACAAGGAACGCACCAACCGACTCCTCGGGCTGGTGCGCCTTCACCTCGCAGGTCGAGACGACGCCGCCCACTACCACCGCATCCTGCGCGCCGCCGCCGAGAACGCCGGCGGCCGCGGCACGCCCCAGGGCCGCAACCGCGACACCCGCGGAGCCGCGAGCCTGCGCTGACTCGCTGCATCTCCTCTTGCCGATCGCGGCGCGGGACGCGGCATGAGAGCGCGCTACCGCCTCACCAGGTGACGAGAATCCAGTCGCCCGGCAGACCTCCACGCGACAACGCTCCGAGCGCAGCATCTCGGGCCGCGATCGGGTCCGTTCCCTCGTAGACGCTCCAGGCCACCTCCAGGAACGACCCATCCTCGTCGTACTCGCGCACATCGAGACCGAGCACCACGCGCCCGGCGTCAGCCAGGTCACCAAGGACCAATGCGGCATCGTCGACATGCCAGGAAACCTCGCCGTTCTCATCGGCCCTGGCACGTGCTTGCAGTTCAAAAGGGAGCACCCCGAGGTCGTCAGCAGGCATGATCGCGACGGTAGTCCCCGACGGGAAGCCATGCCCGCTCATCGGCCACGAGTGGACATGTGATCGGCGCCGCCCCTCTCGGAAGTGGGCAACACCCAATCGAGGTCAGCGAGACCGCCGATAAAGCCAACGCTATCTCATCGGGGGGGCGTGGCGACCTTGATGGTGCGCAGGTGCTGCAGTCCTGGCGTGGCCTTGTCGGGTCGATGGGCCGCGTCGGCGCCGCCGGTGACAACGCCGCCATGGAGTCCTTCTTCGCCCTGCTGCAGAAGAACGTCCTGAACCGACGCCGCTGGGACACCGCGAAGACCTGCGCCTGGCGATCATCACCTGGATCGAACGGACCTACCACCGCCACCGACGCCAACGCATCCTCGGCAAACTCACCCCGACCGAGTACGAGATGATCCACACCCAGGCCGCTCACGCGGCCTGAGAATCACCGACCGCGAGTGTCAACCAGACCGACAGGAGTCCCGGCACCCCAACGGCAAGATTGCCGTTGGGGTCTGCTGCACGGATAGGTGACACCTGATCTGTGGGGACGAGGGTTCCCGCTGAGAGGATGCTCATCGTGCCTAGACCCCATCCAAAGGAGTTCCGTGACGACGTCGTGGCGGTCGCCCGCCGGGGTGATGCCCCGGTGTCGCAGATCGCCAAGGATTTCGGCGTCTCCGACTCGTGCCTGCGCAACTGGTTGCATGCCGCTGATGTCGAGGACGGTCACCGTCCCGGGGTGAGCGTCAGTGAGTCGGCCGAGCTGCGCGAGCTCAAGCGCCGCAACCGGCTGCTGGAGCAGGAGAACGAGATCCTGCGCCGAGCGGCGGCCTACTTCGCTCAGGCGCACCTGCCGGGAAAATGATCTACCCGCTCGTGAGAGAGCTCGCCGGCGACGGTTTCCCCGTCGCGGTGACGTGCCGGGTCCTCAAGCTCGCCAGACAGCCCTACTACCGGTGGCTCGCCGCGCCGATCACCACCCGCGAGCTGGAGGAGGCGTATCTGGCCAACGCGCTGTTCGACGCCCATCACGACGATCCGGAGTTCGGCTATCGGCTGCTGGCCGACGAGGCTGCCAGGGCCGGCCTGCGTGCGTGTGACCGGCGGGTGTGGCGGATCTGCCGGGACAACCACTGGTGGTCCGTGTTCGGCAAGAAGCGCGCGAAGAACGGCAAGAAGCCCGGCCCGCCCGCCCATGACGACCTCGTGCTGCGCCAGTTCACGGCCGACAGACCCAACCAGCTGTGGCTCTGGGACATCACCGAACACCCCACCGGTGAAGGCAAGCTCTACCTCTGCGCGATCAAGGACGTGTTCTCCAACCGGATCGTCGGGTACTCGATCAGCGACCGGATGAAGTCCCGGATCGCCGTTGATGCCCTGGTCAGCGCCGTCGCCCGCCGCGGTGACATCGCCGGGTGCATGGTCCATTCGGACCGAGGATCGCAATTCCGATCAAGGAAGGTGCTGCGCGAACTGCACCGCCACGACCTGGTCGGATCGATGGGACAGGTCGCCTCCGCCGGGGACAACGCCGCCATGGAGTCCTTCTTCAGCCTGCTGCAGAAGAACGTCCTGAACCGGCGCCGCTGGGCCACCCGCCAGGACCTGCGGATCGCGATCATCACCTGGATCGAGCGGACCTACCACCGCCGCCGACGCCAGGCTCGCCTCGGGCGGCTGACACCCATCGAATTCGAGGCCATCATGACCACTCAGGTCGCACTCGCTGCCTGAGCCCGACTGTCACCTATTCGTGCGGCAGACCCTTCACATCGGTGGCGGCGGCAACGGCTACGCGCAGCCCCAGCAAGAGCACTGCGGGATCCGACCCTGCTTGCCCTCTTCAGGCCGTAGCCTGCCCCCATGCTCGACGCCACGACGGCCCTCGATGGCACACCGTACGTGTTGCCCGACGGCGCCCGGTCGGCGCTCGCGTTCGAGACTGTCGCCCTCAGGAGCGCCGAGATCGCCGACAAGGCGCGCAACATCCGCACACGGATCGCCGCGGACGCCGACGACCTGCTCGCGCCGCTCCTGAAAGCTCAACGCAGCGACCTCGTGGCGGAGAGCAACCAGATCGAGGGATACGACGTGACCCGGGAGCATGTTCTCCAGGCCGTGGCGACGCACCGAGAGCTGGTCGACGGAGACATCCACACCTTGATCCAGGCCATTCGCGCCGATCCCAAGATCGTCAATGCCCTCGGTTTGTACAAGGCGCAACAACTCGCAGATGACTGGGCTCACAAGGGTGAGCGTGTCCTCGCCTACGAAATGCGCCAGCTGCACGGACTGATTACCGTGGATGAGCGCTTCGGCGGCAAGTACAGGACGCACGATGTCGCGATCGGCGGCACGTCGTTCCGACCACCAGCTCACTACGATGTCGCGCACTCGATGGATACCTTCGCGGCCTGGTGGCAGGGCTCGACGGGTGACCCGGTGCTCGACGCGACCGTCGCCCATGCGTGGCTCACCCACATCCACCCCTACGAGGACGGCAACGGCCGGCTCGCACGACTCCTCGCCAACTTCGTCCTCGCCCAGGCTCACTACCCACCGTTGATCGTGCGGGCGGGACAAGACCGGGGTGAGTACTACGCCGCCCTGGCCGCAAGCGATGACGGCAACGTCCTGCCGCTCTACCAACTGTTTGCCCGCATCATCCGCCGAACAGTCCGGGCGATGGGAAGCCCGAACTACACGCAGGACTATCTCGAGGACCGCCTGCTCGCCTCAGTTGACGATCAACGCTCCGCGTGGTCCGCACTCGTCAGTGTCTTCACCACCGCGTTCACGCGTGACCTCCGCCACCTCGGCTGGCACACCGACTCGCAAGGCGTCCCCACCCGGGCGTCGTTCAAGTTCCTCTGCGACCGGAACCCGGACGGAAACGGATGGTTCCTCGTCGTGCGCAACCAGTTCGACGACCGGCGCTACCTGCTCTGGTTTGGCTTCGCCTCAGACACTCTCTGCGACCTGTTCGGTGGGAAACCCCCCGGATACCCCTCCATCTTCATCAGCGAGCGCGACATGAGTCCCGATGCAGTGCACCCCTACGTCTGGACGCCGGCGCTTCACGGTCTCCCAGACGAGATCTTCCTGAAACCGCTGGAAGCGTCGCCTGTCACGCTCCGAAGCGGCATCCACACAGAACGCCTGGATATCGAGCGCGCAGCCAAGAGCGTCGCCGCAGGCCTCGTCGCTCGAGGTTGAGCCGGCGAACGGATCACGGCGCCCAGGGCCGCGATCCGAGCCTCACTCGCTTCGGTGGCCCCGGTGCCGATCGCCTGCGCACGCTTCGCCCAGTCGGCGCGAGCGGTCCGCAGTTCGTCCAATCCGACGTATCGCGCGATCTGGCCCTCGTAGCACAGAAGCCCCATGTCCATGAGGTGCAGCAGCCCGCCGTAGAGGCGCGAGATGTGCAGCGGCTCGACGTCCGCAGAGTACTCATCGATCCGGCGGTAGTTCGTCGAGCATCGGAGCATGTAGAGGGACCTGGGCCCGCCCCCCTGGGCCGCCGAGGAGGGCCCATTGCCGCGTCGTGCTCGCGAGTCCGGCACGCACGGGGCCCGCCGCAAAGCGTTAGCGCACCCGGCGAGGGGGCACCCGCCCGCAACTGGTCATCGGAGGGCGATCCGAAGGTAGGCGCCTCGTTCCTCCCCTCGCCCCGCTGCCGCCCATGTCGCAACCTGCCCAGGTTGGTCGCTCCGCACATCGACGTTGGTGCGATTGAGATAGGCGCTGCCGCCGATGCACTTCACGACGACCCCCCAGCCGGGCCACGGAGCGTCGGCGTCGGCCACCCGCATCCCGACGGTCTCGAGCGCCGTGACCAAGGGCGCGACGGAGCCGACAGGCTGTCCTGGGACCGGGGCGTCCGGCCCGGTCCCGACGGGCTCCCCCGCGACCGCCATGGGCTGGTTCGGCATCGGCGCGGAGCGCGCGCGCGCCGTCCCCCCGAGAGAAACGGGGCCCGGCCAGACGCGCGTTGCGACGGCGGCGAGCAAAGCGCATCGTGCGTCGATCTCGGACTCGTTCCAGTCTTCCACGCTGGCGACGCCCCTGTTGATCACTAGGGCGCCCTGTTTCGCGAACTCGGGCCGCTTCGCGGACCACCCCAAGTTCGACACGTCGAGGTTGAACGCCTGCGTGACGAGAGTCAGGTTACCCAAGCGGTCGAGAGCCTGACGACGTTCCAACACCCGTTGCATGGACGCAGCGTCTTCGGCATCAGGATCGACTGGAGTGCCGTCGGGGGCAATCAGCGGCCAGTGCGTCATCCAGCTACGAGGCAGCACATGTTCGACCTGCAGGCCGTCGAACCCGATCGCCGCAGGCGGTTCGTGCGGGTCCTCGCTGCGGAGCTGGTCGTCGATCGCACGGAACAGTGCGCGGATGCGGTACTGCGCGACGGCGTTGTAGAACGGCCGGGTGCGAAATGCCTCGCGAACCTCACCGTCAGAGGGCCAGGCGAGCGCGCCATCCTGAAGCGCATCGACCACCGCATCCCCGACGTTCGTGCCCGCGTCGGACGCGTTCTTCGCCGCGCGCAGGACGCGAGCCAGGTGCGTGCCGTATCCACGTGTCTGCCAACCCACGTATGAGCGGCGCATCGCCCACGACTCCACTGCGCGGACAGCGCGCACCTCGTCGTCGAGGCTGATCACCTCCGGCGGCGCGATGCGCAGCCAGGCGAGGAGGGGCACTGCCGTCGTGATCTCGAACTCGTTGAGCCTGTCGTACGACTTGCGCAGGCGCGGATCGACGGCCTCTGCGCCGTAGATGGCGCGGTACGCCTTGGCGTAGTCGCTCAGCTCGCGCAGGACGTGCTCCGTGTCAGGTGCGCCGGGTCCGTTGAGGTACTCCCGCGCCTCGCGGTACAGGTGGCTAACGTTCGCCTCATCCCCCGAGACACCGGTGAGCCAAACCGACAGCAGGACGTCGCGGCGCCCGCGGGCCGCATGGCCCCGGCCAACGACGGCCTTCCACCAGTCGTCGTCGAAGCCCGCCCAGTAAGTGTCGTATAGCCGGTCGACGTCTTCGTCCGCCAGCTCGCCCCGGAGGAAGAGCAGGTTCTTCACAAGGTCGATCGCCGCGAGCGGCGACTGCCGTCCGTTTAGCACCTCGAAGATCACCTGCGCGTCGTCGTTGTCCTCGAGGTCGATGACAACGAGCTTGAACAGGCTCGACAAGGCGTCCGCGAGAGCCAGGAGCCGCTCCGAGTCGGGCTCGCCTGCGTCGTTGCGTGCGCTCTCGCGCACGGCCTCGGCGAAGTAGCGACGTGCTTGGAGGTACAGGTGGTCCTTGCTCCCGGCGTAGGCCGGGACCACATCCCCCATCGCGGTGGGCCACACCTCGCGGTCCCGTCGCCGCGGCCACAGCTTGTGCACCTCCTCTGGCGAGTCCACGACGTCGTCGGGGTTGAAGAGCATGCGACGGACGGACTTGCGCCTCTCGGACCCGGTCTCTTGGAGGACGTCCAGCAGCCCTCGCACCAGGAGCTGGATCGTAGTGAGCCTCTGTTGCCCGTCGATCACGGAGCGCAGCGCAACGCCGCCAGTGGCGAACGGGAGACTGGCGCACACGATCGCCCCCAGGAAATGGGGTGTGACGTTCTGCTCCTTGTTCTTCAGGACGACAGGCTCGCTCTGACTCGCGCGCGCATCGACCAGCTTGTCCGCCGTGCTCTCCAGATCCTCGAACAGGAGCCTCCACTGACCATCGAGCGTCCACTCATAGTCGCGCTGGAACGTCGGGATGATGTATCGGCGCTCTGGCTTGAGGATCTCCTGCAACGGGTAGGTCTTGGCTTCCACGGTGATCCTTCCCATCGGCGGCGCTGCCCATGATGCCAGGGGCTCGTCCGCGTCTGCGGTCGGAACGAGTCCGGAGCCGAGTGGCTGTCGCCGCCCGGAGCCCGTCACGCGCCGAGCGCGATCGCGATGCATGCCGGTACGACCGAAGCCAGGGTCGTCATGACCAACATCAGCCGGTCGAACCAGTCGGGATGCACGCTCACCGCCAGGTTCTGATCGATGCTGGACCGGACTGGTTGCCGGCGACATCGGTGCAGGTCAGAAGGCACGTGTGGAGAGCGTGACACGTTTGGTGTGGAGGCCCTCCACAGATGTCGCAGTTCGACCAGCTCAGACCCCTTTCCGGAACCACCCTCCGAGCATCACCGCAGAGGCGGGCTGGTTCTTCGAAGCCCTGGACCAGTAGGCCGCTGCCGGCCGCGGTCACGACGGGTCGGCCTCGACCGATCCGGCTCCGGCTCCGGCTCCGGCACCACCGCAGAGCAGGTGTCCGGAGAAGCGGGTCAAGTTCATACGACCGTGCAGAAGGCCGCCAACAGAGCTGCTACCCAGCGCCGCATCACGGCGTGAGTCCCATCCGACCGTAGGCCCGCCTGCGCCGGGCCTCGAGAAGACAGTCGAGGGTGTAGTCGCCTTGCACGCCGCCTGACAGGAACTCCTCAAGCCACGCCGCCTGCGCATCGAGCGGCATGGGATCCACGCTCACCTCCGTTCGGGTCAGGCAGGCGCCCCACACTGCCGTGTCGAAGAACTCGCTGGCACCGGGAGGTGCGAGTTCGACGAACCACTGACCGCGGTCGGCCAGCACCTGGACGGTGCCGCGAGGCGCCTGCGCTCGAAGCTGCTGATTACTCGGCGAGTCAAAGGAGTGCACTTGCAGGGGGCTCCCTCCATCAGCCAGCCGTTCGGCCAGCCTCTGGAGAGCCTGCGGCGCCAAAGACAGGTCGGGCATCATCCACCTCCAGGGATCATGAGCGTGCCAGCGGACTTGGGCACACGGCCCCTGCCGGACAGGTAGCGGATCTCCCGTTCGAGAAAGCTCCCCGCCCTCACCGGTGGCCACGGGGATCGAGCCTGTGCGCGGTGGGCGTCGGTCCCCGTCGCCGCCGTGGTCAGCTGCCCGGCGGCGTCGTGGGCCTGGGTGATGGCCCCGTCGGTCCTCCCGGCCTTCAAGGCACCCGACACGGGAGTCAAGGTGAGGCTACCGAGCACGACGCACCGCACGCGCTTCGGCGACGCTGCGATCGAATCTCGCGCGCCCTCGAAAGTCGATCTTGTGGGCCGCTCCGGTGTCGATCCCCAGGCGACGCGCGACCATCAGCTGCGCCTTGCGGTTGTGCGACCGCCACATGAGGAGGGCGAACAGCGCATACAGCGTCGCAGCCACCCAGGGAAGCATGGACGAACCTGTGCTTGCACCGCTGAACTGCAGGCCGAGGCCGACCACGAGGGCAACGATCAAGAGCGGTACGACTGGAACGATCCATGCGAAGGCGATAGCTGTACCCCGGATCTCGCCAGGCTCAAGCACGCCGGCCCAGGTCTTGTTCGCGCGCCCAAGAAATGCGGACCATCCTGGGACCACCACGGTTTCAACTCCCCCTCACCAGAGTGAGCAGCGGACCCTCATCGGCCGTGCTCTCCGCGAATCCGCGCCGGCGAGGCGCTCAGGAGTTCAGGGCTGCTTACGTCGAGCCTTCGCGAATCTCGCACCGACGGCCCCAGACCCGACCTGCGATCTGCTCAGCCCGGCTGTACAGCACGACCCACGACGGCGTCGCCGCGACACTCAAGACAAGGATGGCACCAACCCCCGAACTGGCTACGCGGGTTCGATTGCCGTCGTCCGCTCCACCTCAGTTCGAGGAGTGCCGTGCCCGACATCAGTCGGGGAGCGCCGCGATCGCGTCGATCTCGACGAGCGCACCCGGCGGGCCGAGCCGCGACACCAGCAGCACCGTGACCGCGGTGCGGTGCGCCCCCCACGCGGCGACCGACGCCAGGTACGCCTCCCCAGGGTCGACCGTGTCGACGAGGTGGATCGTCAGCTTGGCCACGTCGTCGGGTGTCGAGCCCGCGGCCTCCAGGACGGCGCCCACGTTGGCGATCGCCTGCGCGGTCTGCGCGCCGATCCCGTCCGCCATCGCGCCGGTGGCGTCGATGCCGTTCTGACCGCCGACGTAGAGCGTGCGGCCGGCCGGCGCGATCGTGCCCTGCGAGAACGCCGGGTTGGCGCGCAGCGACTCCGGGTTGACGTGCTCGATCATCGTGGACCTCCTTCGTGGTCGGTGACAGCCCTTCGCGGACGACCGTAGGACGGGGCGCCGACACTGACGATTCGAGTGAGGCGCACCACAACTTCCCTTACGCGTGGACACATCGCCGGGTCAGTCCCCACGATGAACTGGTGACGTGGCTTCGTGATCGGGTGCAGCTGTTCCTTTTCGTCTCGTCGACCGTGCTGCTGCTCGGCGGCGGTGTGGCGTGGCTGCTGGATGCCCGCTCGGTCGCGGACGGGACCTGGGTGGCCGGCACGGTGCTCGGTCTGGTGTTCTCGATCGCGTGGACCGCCGGCGCGATCCGGCGCCGCCAGCTGAGCGTCGACATCATCGCGCTGCTCGCGCTGGCCGGTGCCCTCGTGGTGAACGAGCCGTTCGCCGGGGCGATGATCACGGTGATGCTCGCGACGGGCCAGCTGCTCGAGGCGCGAGCGGCGGCGCGAGCGCGGCGCGAGCTGAGTCTGCTGGTCGAGCGGGCCCCGCGGACGGCCCGCCGCCGTGTCGAGGGTGGCGTCGTCGAGGTCCCGGTGGACGAGGTCGCCAAGGGCGACCAGATCCTGGTGGGCACCGGGGAGGTCGTCCCGGTGGACGGGCGGCTCGTGTCCAGCGGGATCCTGGACGAGGCCGCGTTGACCGGCGAGGCCATGCCCGTCGAGCGACCCGCGGGCGACACGGTGCGCAGCGGGGTGGTCAACGCCGGCCCACCGATCGACCTCATGGCGACGGCGGTGGCGGCGGAGTCGACCTATGCGGGGGTGGTACGGCTCGTCGAGCAGGCGCAGGCATCGTCAGCGCCGTTCGTCCGCGCGGCCGACCGGTTCGCAATCGTGTTCGTCCCCCTCACGCTGGCGTTGGCGGCAGCGGCCTGGGCGCTGGGCGGCGACCCCGTGCGCGCGGTCGCGGTGCTGGTGGTCGCGACGCCGTGCCCGCTGCTCCTCGCCGCGCCGATCGCCATCATGTCCGGGCTGTCCCGGGCGGCCCACATCGGTGTCATCGTCAAGGGCGGGGGCGCGCTGGAGCGGCTCGCTGCGGGAACCGTGATGCTCTTCGACAAGACGGGGACCCTGACCCTGGGACAGCCGGCCCTCTCCGACGTGGTCACCGCGAGTGACCGATTCCAGGCAGACGAGGTCCTTCGCCTGGCGGCCTCGCTGGACCAGGTGTCCCCGCACGTGCTGGCCAGCTCGATCGTCACCGCAGCCACCAGCCGCGGGCTGTCGCTCGAGATGCCCGACGACGTGCAGGAAGAGCACGGGTACGGGCTGCTGGGGCAGGTCGGCGGCCACGAGGTGCGGGTGGGCAAGGCGTCCTGGATCGTCGGCGACACCCAGCCGGCGTGGGTCCGCCAGGTGCACCGGCGCGCGGACCTGGACGGTTCGCTCATGGTGTTCGTCGCCGTCGACGGCGAACCGGCGGGGGCGTTCCTGCTCCAGGACCCGATCCGTCCCGACGCGCCCCGGATGGTCCGCGCGCTGCGCGAGGCCGGCATCAGCCGGGTCGTCCTGGTCACGGGAGACCGTGCCGACATCGCCGACACCGTCGGGCGGATCGTCGGGGTCGACTCGGTGCTGGCCGACTGCGACCCGGCCGACAAGCTCGTCGCGATCGAGTCCGAGGCGGCGCACGCCGCGACGATCATGGTCGGCGACGGCGTGAACGACGCCCCCGCCCTCGCGGCGGCCGGGGTCGGCGTGGCCCTGGCCGCACGCGGCGCGACCGCGTCGTCGGAGGCCGCCGACGTCGTCCTGACGGTCGACCGCCTCGACGCCCTCGCCGATGCCATCCTCATCGCCCGGCGGTCCAAGCGGATCGCCCTGCAGGCGGTCCTCGTCGGGATGGGGCTGTCGCTGGTCGCGATGGTGGCGGCGGCGGCCGGGCTGCTCCCACCCGCGGCCGGCGCGATCCTGCAGGAGGTGATCGACATCCTGGCGATCGGCATCGCCCTGCGGGCCGTGCTGCCGGGCAAGGTGCACACGATCGAGATGCCGCTGGCGGACATCGCGATCGCCCGCCAGCTGAAGGCCGAGCACGACGCCGTGCTGGGCATCGTGGAGCAGATCCGCGCGGTGGCCGACACCCTGTCCACGCAGAACTGCGACCTGGCCCCCGCGCACGCCCTCTACCAGCGGCTCGCCGGCGAGCTGCTCCACCATGAGCGGGCCGACCAGGAGCTGCTCGTGCCGCTGGTCGACCGGGCCCTGGGCAACTCCGACACGACCGCGGCGATGAGCCGGACCCACGCCGAGATCGAGCACCAGGTGGGCCGGCTGCGCCGACTGCTCACCGACCTGGACAACGACACCGTCCAGCCCGAGGACGTCGTCGAGCTCCGCCGACTGCTCTACGGGCTCTACGCGGTGCTGCGGCTGCACAACGCCCAGGAGGAGGAGAGCGCGTTCAGCCTCGTGCCCACCGGGGCCGCGCACGGAGCCGGCGACCGGAGCCACGCCTGACCGACCGCTCCCCGCCGGTCACCGCCACGTCGCGACCGACCTTGCCCGCCACCGTGGCGCGTGCAGCTACGGTCCGGACGGGTCGACGCTGACCCACACCGCCGCCGCGGCGCCGAGGGCGATCTCGACGCGATGCTCGGGCCCGCCCCCGGTCGATCTGGCTACCGTCACGGAACCAGCTGCCGGGTTCGTCGCCTCGATGCGGACCTGGGTGCCGATGTTGATGTGCCGCGCTTCGAGATATTGCAGGATCGCCGGCTGTTGATCCGAGATGCGCAGGACCTGCCCGTGGTCGCCGGGGGCGACCTCGCTCAGGCGAACTGCCGGGTGGCGGTCGGTGCTCCGCTCGATGCTTCCGTCGGCGCGAGGGATCGGGTCCCCGTGCGGATCGTGGGCAGGGTGGCCGAGCACCTGGTCCATCCGGTCCAGGACGAGGTCGGACACGGCGTGCTCCAGCGCGTCCGCCTCCGCATGGACCTCGTCCCACCCGAGCCCGAGGCTCTCCACCAGGTAGGTCTCCAGGACGCGGTGCCTCCGCACGACCAGGACGGCGATGTCATGGCCGGCCGGGGTGAGGCCGATGCGCCCGTAGGGCTCGTAGTCGATCAAGCCGTCGCGAGCAAGCTTCTTCAGGTTGGCCGAGACCGACGAGGGCGTCACGCCCAAGGTCGCCGCGATCTCGTTCGTGGACACGGTGCCCTCAGGCCACTCCTGCGCCTTCCAGATGATCTTGAGGTAGTCCTCCACCACCTTCGACATGCGGGAACCTGCCATCAGACGATCGTAGGGGCGAGCCGTCCACCGGGTCGGCGTGCACCTCGACGCGTCCGGGCGGTGTAGTGTTGCCCGGAATAGTCAGACAGGGGCCGCGGTTGTGCCCTCTGTCGGAAGCCTTCGGGCGACCTTGACGCCATGCACGAGACTCCGCCGAATGGTAGCGGGGCGAATCGGCCACATGAAGCCGGTCACAGCGCACACCTGTGGTGCATGCGAGGGTGTGAAGGAAGCGGGTCCGCGGCTCGCTTCCCGGAACGACAGGCGGGGTACGGCCCACAGGCCGTGCCCCGTTGTCGTTCCCGGCATCGGGGCGGCCCCGGCCCGGCCCAGCGTGGACGGGGTTTGGCAACGGGCGTGCCGGTCCGATGGGATGTGCCTCGTGCGCCACCGCCCGTACCTCGTCCGCCGCGTCGTCCAGCTGCTCGTCGGGCTGGCGGTGTTCGGCGTCGCGGTCGCGCTCATGGTGCGCGCCCACATCGGGCTGGCCCCGTGGGACGTGCTCGGCCAGGGCATCGCGCTGCGCACCGGCATCTCGTTCGGCACCGTGCTCAACCTCGTCGGCCTCGTGCTGCTGCTGGCGTGGATCCCGCTGCGCCAGCGGCCAGGCATCGGCACCGTGCTCAACGTGCTGCTCATCGGCCCTGCCGCCGACCTGACGCTCTGGCTGGTGCCGGAACCGGAGGCACTCCTCCCGCGGATCGCCCTGTTCGCCGCCGGCCTGACCCTGCTGGCCCTGGCCACGGGCCTGTACCTCGGCGCGCGGTTCGGTCCGGGTCCGCGCGACGGGTTGATGACCGGTCTGCACGCGCGCACCGGCTGGCCGGTGTGGACGGTCCGTACCGGCATCGAGGTGACCGCGCTGGCGCTGGGGTGGCTGCTCGGCGGCGACGTCGGCTTCGGCACGCTGGCGTTCGCCGTGCTCATCGGCCCGATGGTGCACATGGCGATGCCGAGGCTCGCGGTCCCGGAGCCCGTGCCGGTGGCCGTCAGCGAGACACGGGATGCACGCTGACCCGCACCGGGGTCGGGTGGGCGAACAGGTCGAGCACCGGGCAGTGCGCGTCGACGGCGGCGTGCAGCTCCGCATACCGCTCCGCGCTCTCCGGGCCGGACAGGTGCACGTCGAGCCGCACGCCCGTGAAGCCGGGGCGCACCCCCTCGTCGAGACCGAAGAAGCCGCGCACGTCCAGGTCCCCCGCGGCCTGCACGCGCACGTCGTCGAGCGCGATGCCGAGCCGTGCGGCCCAGAACCGGTACGTGACCACCTGGCACGAGGCCAGGGCGGCGAGTGCGTGCTCGACCGGGTTGGCGCCGGTGTCCAGGCCGCCGAGGACCGGGGGCTCGTCGATGGTGAAGACGTGTCCGCGCGCAGTGATCTGCGTGGCGACGATGCCGGACGACGAACCCTCGGCTCCGAACGTCACGTGCGCAGCCGACGCGTTCGCGGCCACGGCGTCGGACGTGGCCGCGATGATCGCGGTCAGCGCCACGTCACGTGCGGTCCCGGCGCCGGTTCGGGCATCGGTCCCGTCCTCGCGCAGATCGTCCGTCGGGGCCTCGGCGAGCGTGGCGGTCTGGGTGGTCATCGGGGTCTCCTCGTCCGGGCGGCGTGCAGTCGGAGCGAGACAACCAGTCCACGACGACGCGCGGGAGTTTGCGCCCATCGCTTGGGCGAACGTGACGAACCGGGCGCGGGCTAGACGACCCGCACCGGCAGCGAGCGGCGGCCCCAGTGGCCCACCGCGGCGCCGAACCGCCCGGGCGCCGCGGCACCGCACGCCGGGCACCGTCCGTCGGCGGTGACGTCGTAGCGCAGCACGGCGTACCAGTCGCGCTCGATGAGCACGTGCCCACAGCCCGGGCAGGCGGTGGTCTCCCCGGACGGGTCGTGCACGTTGCCGGTGTAGACGAAGTGCAGGCCCGCGTCGAGCGCGACCGCCCGCGCTGTGCGCAGCGTGCCGGCCGGCGTGCGCGGCACGTCGAGCATCCGGAAGTCCGGGTGGAACGCGGAGAAGTGCAGCGGCACGTCCGGTCCGAGCGTCGCGACGATCCACCGGGACATCCGCGCCACCTCGTCGGGCGAGTCGTTGTAGCCCGGGATCAGCAGGGTGGTCAGCTCCATCCAGACGTCCGTGTGCTCGTGCACCCACGTGATCGTGTCCAGCACGTCCGCGAGGTGGGAGCCGGTCACCTTCCGGTAGAAGTCCTCGGTGAAGCCCTTGAGGTCGATGTTCGTCGCGTCCATCGGCGCGAAGAACTCGGCTCTGGCCTGCGGCGTCACGTAGCCCGCCGTGACGGCGATGGCGTACAGGCCGGCCTCGTGGCAGGCCCGTGCGGTGTCGATGGCGTACTCGGCGAAGATCACCGGGTCGTTGTAGGTGAAGGCCACGGAGGCTGCACCGGCCGACCGCGCCGCGTGGGCGATCTGCTCCGGGCCGGCCACCGCGGCCAGCAGGTCCCACTCCTTCGACTTGGAGATCTCCCAGTTCTGGCAGAACTTGCAGCCCAGGTTGCAGCCGGCGGTGCCGAACGAGAGCACCGACGTGCCGGGATGGAAGTGCGCCAACGGCTTCTTCTCCACCGGGTCCAGGGCGAAGCCGGAGCTGCGGCCGTAGGTGGTGAGCACCATCCGGTCGCCGTCGCGGGCCCGGACGAAGCAGAACCCGCGCTGGCCGGCGTGCAGACGGCAGCGGCGTGGACACAGGTCGCACTGGATCCGGCCGTCGTCGAGGGCGGTCCACCAGCGCGCGGTCGGCGCGTCCGGCCAGGTGGTCTCGTCGTCGCTCATCGCGGCTCAGCCTCCTGCCAGGCCCGCACCGTGTAGGTGGACAGCCGGACCTCCGCGTCCCAGTGCTCCGGGCGCAGGCCCGCCTTCACCAGAAGCTGCCGCAGGAAGGCCACCGGGTCCGGCAGCTGCTCCCAGACCTGCGGCAGATAGGTGGCGCGGTGCCACGCGCCGGCCTCGAGGATCACCCCGTCGACGCCCGGCCGCAGCGCGCTCGCGGCCGCCGCCAGCGACGACGACGCCAGCGGGAGCGGGCGCGGCGCCGAGAGCACCGACACCTCCACGCGGGTCCACGCCAGCTCGTCCGGCCGCAGCCGCGCGAACCGCGGGTCGTGCAGGGCGGCGGCCACGGCGTTGGAGCGGACGTCGTCGGCCAGCGCGCGGGTGGCGACGAGCGAGCCGATGCAGCCCCGCAGCCGGCCGTCCTGGGTGAGGGTGACGAACGCGGCCCCCGGGGCGAGCGCCCACGCGGGCAGCTCGGCCGGCCCGCCGCCGGGTTCGCCCGGCCCGGGAGGCGTCACCCCGAGCGCCGTCGCGATCGCGCCACGGGCGAGCGGCAGCAGCACCGTGCCGGCGTCGGCTGGCAGCTCGGCGGGGACGGGTGCGGCGCCCGGGGCGGCGTCACGCATCGTCGTCACCCCCGAACGCGACGGCGCAGTACCCGACCACACGGTCACGGTCACCCGCGGTGTCGCCGCTGGAGCACGCCCCGAGCAGCTCCGGGCGCAGACCGTGCCGGGCCGCCGCGACCAGCATCCCGTTCACCGGCGTCGCGCCGCACGCCTGCAGGTGGTCCAGCGGGCCGTCCAGCGCCATGATCTGCGCGATCGTGCGCACATCCATCGTTCGCGCCTCGTCGTAGGGCAGGTAGTGCGACAGGTCCGAGCTGATCACGACGACCGTCTCCGGCCCACCCCACAGGGCGTCGAGGACGTCCGCGACCTCCTCGCCGGAGGCGTCGCCAGCGAGCAGCGGCACCACCTCGATGTCGCCCAGCACGCGCTGCAGGAAGGGCAGCTGCACCTCGACGGAGTGCTCCTGGGCGTGCGTCAGGGGGAACACCCGCACGGCCGGCACGTCCGCCAGCCGCTCCCGCGCCCAGCCCTCGGGGACGCGGACCGGCCCGAGCGGGGTGTCGAACACGTCCGCCCCCGGCAGCGCCACGCCCTGCACCGCGACCCGGTGCGTCGGCCCGACGACCACGGCTCGGCGCACCGCACCGCGGCCCGGCGCGAGGCGGGCGTAGGCCCGCGCGGCGGTGGACCCGGAGTACACGTAGCCCGCGTGCGGGACGATGACCGCCTTCGGCACTGGCCCAGCCGGCGCCGGTGGGGCCGCGGCGAGCAGGGCGTCAACGGTGGCGCGCAGCACCTGGGGATCGGCCGGGTAGAACAGCCCGGCCACGGCGGCGTCACGGACGACCAGCCGGCGCATGGGGCATCACCTCGTGCCTCCAGGGTAGTCCGGGGCGTTCCGGACGGCCTGCCTCGTCGGGGTGGTCGGATTCGAACCGGCGACCTTCCGCTCCCAAAGCGGACGCGCTACCAACCTGCGCCACACCCCGCGCGCCCGGACCAGGTCCGGACGGTCCCAGCGTACGGGCGTGGGCGGCCGGGCCCAGCATCAGGACCCCTGGCCCGGCCTGCGCGAAGACCCGACGGCGAGGCCTGAGGCGCGCCTCGGGAACCTTTGCGCGGCCCGCGGTGTTACAGGTAGCGTCAAGCCGACGACGCCCCGCCTGCCGGGACGTCCACCACGGAGGAGGGCGATGAGCGTGCGCAACCGCACCGTCATCCTCGCCGTCTGCACGCGTCCGGCGTGCTGCTGCCTCTGTCTGTAGAGCGCTGGCCCCTCGCGTCGAGACGAGGGACGCCCCACGGGCGATGAGTCCCGTGCCGGCCAGCGCTCGTCCCCCGAGCACGATCACCGCTCTCGTGCCGGCCGGCCCAGGGACGTCCCCTGACGCCGCCGTCCGCTCCCCCGCCCGTGGGAACCCGTCAGGCAGACCCGTCAGCACACCCGTTCAGCAGGAAGAGGAACCATGTCCCGCATCTACGACGACGCCACGCAGCTCGTCGGCCACACGCCGCTGGTCCGATTCACCAAGATCACCGACGGCGCGCCCGCGCAGGTCGTCGGGAAGCTCGAGTTCTACAACCCCGCCAACTCGGTCAAGGACCGGATCGGGGTGGCCATCGTCGACGCCGCCGAGGCCTCCGGCCAGCTGGCTCCCGGCGGCACCATCGTCGAGGCCACCAGCGGCAACACGGGCATCGCCCTCGCGTTCGTCGGCGCGGCCCGCGGCTACAAAGTGGTGCTGACGATGCCCGAGTCGATGTCGAAGGAGCGCCGGGTGCTGCTGCGCGCCTTCGGTGCCGAGCTCATCCTCACGCCCGCCTCGGAGGGCATGAAGGGGGCGGTCAACCGGGCGAACGAGGTGGTCACGGAGCGCCCCGGCGCGATCCTGGCCCGGCAGTTCGCCAACGAGGCCAACGCCGAGATCCACCGGCGGACCACCGCCGAGGAGATCTGGGCGGACACCGACGGCGAGGTGGACATCTTCGTCGCCGGCATCGGCACCGGCGGCACCATCACCGGCGTCGGCCAGGTGCTCAAGTCGCGCAAGCCCGGCGTGCAGATCGTCGGCGTGGAGCCGAAGGAGTCGCCGATCCTCAACGGCGGCGCGCCCGGCCCGCACAAGATCCAGGGCATCGGCGCCAACTTCGTCCCCGAGATCCTCGACACGAGCGTGTACGACGAGATCATCGACATCGACGCCGAGACCGCCTTCAGCTACGCGCGGCGCGCCGCCAAGGAGGAGGGCCTGCTCGTCGGGATCTCGTCCGGCGCAGCCCTGGCCGCGGCGATCCAGCTGGCCAACCGCCCGGAGAACGCGGGCAAGCTCATCGTCGCGATCATCCCCAGCTTCGGGGAGCGCTACCTGTCCACCGCGCTGTACGCGGACCTGCTCGACTGACCGGCCGTCCCGGGCCGGCGCATCCCCGCCCGGCCCGGGACCGCTCGGGCGGCCGCCGGTCGCCCTTCCCCACCGGAGGCAGGTATGACGCCCGCCACCGGACCTCTGAACGGAGCACGCATGGCCACGCTGGTGACACCCCGTCGGGCAACCCCCGCCGCCGCACCGGGCGCCGGTGAGCACCGGCACCACCCGCCGGTGCCGCGCGCGCTGTGGGAGACGCTCGTCGAAGACCTGGAGGCGGCGCACCACCACGACCCCGCGGCGCGCAGCCGCCTCGAGGTGGCGCTGGGCTACCCCGGCGTGCACGCCATCTGGGTGTACCGCGTGGCGCACCGGATGTGGGCCGACCCCGCGCTGCGCCTGCCGGCACGGCTGCTCTCCCAGCTCGCGCGGGCGGCGACCGGCGTGGAGATCCACCCGGGCGCGACGCTCGGCCGGCGCATGTTCATCGACCACGGTATGGGCGTGGTGATCGGCGAGACCGCCGAGGTGGGCGACGACGTGGTGCTGTTCCACGGCTCGACGCTCGGCGGCCGCTCTATGCGGCACGGCAAGCGGCACCCCACCGTGGGCAACGGCGTGGTGGTCGGCGCGGGCGCGAAGGTGCTCGGGCCGGTGGTGATCGGTGACGGCGCGCAGATCGGCGCCAACGCGGTCGTCGTGCGCGACGTGCCCGCGGGGGCGATCGCCGTCGGCGTGCCGGCGCAGATCCGGATGCCGGCGCGGGACTTCGACCCCGCGGTGGATGACCCCGCGATCTTCATCTGACCACTCCCGCCGTCCTGGCAGCCACGAATGCGTCGATCCGCGCACGCAGCGTGAGCGCATCGACGCATTCCCTCCTCCCGGGAACGGCGGGAGCCTCGTCACGCTTGCCGCCGCCCTCTTGCCTGCGTTCGCGCCGGGCAACTTGTTCTAATTGCCATGGAACAACTATGCTCGCGACGTGCTGCTGAGGATCGACCCGGCGTCGACGGAGCCGCTCTTCGCCCAGATCGGTGGGCAGGTGCGGGCTCTCATCGCGCGCGGTCAGCTGCCGGCAGGCTCCCGGCTGCCCCCGGCACGCGAGCTCGCGACGTCGCTCGACGTCAACCTGCACACGGTGCTGCGTGCCTACCAGGACCTGCGCGACGAGGGGCTGCTGGAGCTGCGGCGCGGCCGTGGCGCCGTGGTGGCGGCCACTCGCGACCGCACCGAGCTACAGGCCGCGATCGACTCCCTCGTGCGCACCGCACACTCCCTGGGCGTCCCGCCCGCCACGACGATCTCCCTGGTCAAGGAGGCTCTGCGATGACTGCCCTGCCGGCCCGGCCGGACATGACGACGCCGGACGGTGGCAGTGCCGAACCGCCGGCGCCGGTGCCGCACCGCGTCCTCACCGCCCTGCTCACGCTCGCCGTGCCCGCGGCCCTGGCCCTCGTCGTGGTGGCGGTCGCCGCGGCGTGGGCCGACGACCTGCCGGACCTGGTCGCCGTGCACTTCAGGCCGGAGGGGCCGGACGGCTTCGGCACGGTGAGCTCGCTGGTGGGCTGGACCGTCGGCGGCATCGCCCTGGCCGCCCTCGTCTCGTGGGCGCTCGGCACCTTTCTCGGCAGGACGGGGATGATCCGCCGGATCGCGGCCGGGCTCGGGGTGGGCATGTCGGTCTTCCTCGGCGGCGGCTCCCTCGGGCTGCTCGCCATCCAGCGCGGTCTGTCCGACCCGAGCCTCGTCGGGGACGTCGACCCGATCATCACCGCGGCGATGCTCGCGGGCGTCGCCGTCGGTGCGCTGGCCGCCTGGGCCGTCCCGCCCGACCCCTACCGGGTGACCACCCGGCCCCCGCCGGCCGACGCGCCCAGCCTGCCGCTGGCGCCCGGCGAGCGCATCGCCTGGGTGCGCACCGCCGGCAGCCACGCCGCCCTCGGGATTGCGGTCGGCGTGGCGGCCCTGCTGCTCGTGCTCGCGTTGGCGCTGCGCACCGCGTCACTGGTCGCCCCGCTCGTCCTGGTGCCCGTGCTCGTCGTGGCGCTGACGCAGGTGGTGGTCACCGTGGACGTCCGGGGTCTGACGGTGCGCTCGCGCCTGGGTGGGCCACGCCTGTCCGTCCCGCTGGACGAGGTGGTCCGGGCCGACGTCACCGTGGTGGCACCGCTGCGTGAGTTCGGCGGCTGGGGCTACCGCACCACTCTGGACGGCCGCGTCGGCGTCGTGCTGCGCGCGGGCGAGGCGCTGGAGGTCGAACGGACGGGCGGACGCCGGCTCGTCGTCACGGTGGACGACGCCGGCACCGCCGCCGCCCTGCTCAACGCGCTGGCCGCGCGGTCCCGGATAGCCTGAGGCCAACCGCGGCGGCGCCGCCGCGGGCACCAGGGGAGGCCCGATGCGGATCGGCTACCACACCGGGTACTGGTCCGCCGGCCCGCCGCCGGGCGTGGCCGACGCGGTGCGCGCCGCCGACGAGCTGGGCCTGGACTCGGTGTGGACGGCCGAGGCCTACGGGTCCGACGCGCTGACGCCGCTGGCCTGGTACGGCGCCGCCACCCGCACGGTGCGGCTCGGCACCGCGGTGGCCCAGATGGCCGCGCGCACCCCGACCGCGACCGCGATGGCCGCACTGACGCTCGACCACCTGTCCGGTGGGCGGTTCGTGCTGGGCCTCGGGGCGTCCGGGCCGCAGGTGGTGGAGGGCTGGTACGGCCAGCCGTACTCGCGGCCGCTGGCGCGGACCCGGGAGTTCATCGCGGTGGTGCGCCAGGTGCTCGCGCGCGAGCGCGTGCAGCTGGACGGCGAGTTCTACCGGCTGCCGCTGCCGCCCGACGAGGGCACCGGCCTGGGCAAGGCGCTGCGCGGCACCGTGCACCCGCTGCGGGCCGACCTGCCCATCCACCTGGCGGCCCAGGGGCCGCGCAACATCGCGCTGGCCGCCGAGATCGCCGACGGGTGGCTGCCGCTGTTCTACGCGCCGCGACTCGATGCGGAGTACCGCCAGCTGCTCGCCGACGGGTTCGCCCGGCGCGCCCCCGGGCTGCGGGCTGCGCCGGAGTTCGAGGTGGCCGCGACGGTGCCGGTGGTGCTCGGCCCGGACCTCGAGACCGCGGCCGACCTCGTGCGGCCCTTCATCGCCCTCTACGTCGGTGGGATGGGCGCGCAGGGCGCCAACTTCCACCGCGACGCCGCGGCCCGCCTCGGCTACGGCGAGGCGTGCGACGAGATCGCGGCGCGGTTCGAGGCCGGCGACCGGGCGGGGGCCGCCGCGGCGGTGCCCACCGAGCTGGTGCGCGACGTCGCCCTCGTCGGCAACGGCGACGACCTGCGCGCCCAGCTGGGTGCCTGGCAGGGCACCGCGGTGACGACGCTGCTGATCCAGACGAGCCCCACGGCGCTGCGGGACGTGGTGGCCGCCCTCCGCGGGGGCCCCGAGCCGCGAGTCTGAGGTTGCGCGGACGTATCGAGAAACAATATCTTCTTGTTGTTGCTCGATACTCGTCCTGGAGGATGCCATGAATCGCGTCGTCATCGTCGCCCTGCGCGCGCTGGTCGGGGTGCTGATGCTGGGACTGCTGCTCATCCAGGTCGTCATCCTGCCGGTGCTGGCGGCCGAGGAGGCCCAGAGCTTCCCGGAGGTGGCCTTCCTGCGCTGGCCGGTGCTCGTGCTGGCCATCCTCACGGTGGCGTGCGTCCAGGTCGCGCTGGTGGCGCTCTGGGCGCTGCTGACCCTCGTCGAGCAGGGCCAGGTCTTCTCCCCCGCGGCGTTCCGGCACGTCGACGTCATCGTCGCGGCGGCCGTCGTCGCGAGCGCCCTGGTCGCGGGCACGTGGTGGTACCTGACCCTCGTCGGCGGCATCCAGCAGCTCGGACTGACCTTGATGTGCTTCGGCCTCACCTGCGCCGGCGTCGCGCTCGCCCTGCTCATGGGCGTGATGAAGGCCCTGCTGCGCCAGGCGACGCAGCTGACCAGCGACCTGGCCGAGGTGATCTGATGCCCGTCGTCGTCAACCTCGACGTCGAGCTGGCCCGGCGGAAGATGGCCGTCACCGAGCTGGCCGCCCGGGTCGGCATCACCCCCGCGAACATGTCGATCCTCAAGAACGGCCACGCGAAGGCGATCCGCTTCAGCACGCTGGACGCGATCTGCCGGGAGCTGGGCTGCCAGCCGGGCGACATCCTCGCCTACCTGCCCGACGAGGCGGTGCCGACCGACGAGGCCTGACGCGCTCGTCGGTGCCTCGCCCCCGCGGGGGCGGCCGGAGGCGAACCTGAGGGTGTGGTCGGTATCGCCCCGGATACCGACCACAACCTCAGGTTCGACCGGTATCCGGACCGACGACCGGCGTGGCCGGGGCCGAGTCGAAGGGCGAGGGCTCGTCGTCGGGCGAGGGCTCGTCGTCGGGCCACCAGAGAGCGCCCCGCAGGGCGACCCGGGTGCCGTCCGCCACCAGCGGTGTGCCCTCCGCGCGGAGCCGGTCCAGAGCCACCGGTGCGTACGGCGCGGGCGGCGCACCGCCGGCGTTCACCACCCGCCACCACGGCACGTCGCCGCCGGCGTGGGCGAGGACGTGGCCGACCTGCCGCGGACCGCCCCGGCCCAGCGCTGCGCCGACCACCTCGGCGATCGAGCCGTAGGTCATCACGCGGCCCACCGGGATCGCGGCGACGAGGTCGAGGACCGCCTCGAGGTAGTCGTCGTCCATCCG
>Ga0302287_10000170_pt1 | contig 40932 bp, 56 predicted proteins | sample III_Fen_E2_4_FD_200452 | JGI IMG/M metagenome (GOLD analysis project Ga0302287, IMG submission 200452) | Peat permafrost microbial communities from Stordalen Mire near Abisko, Sweden - III_Fen_E2_4 | ecosystem: Environmental > Terrestrial > Soil > Wetlands > Permafrost | place: Sweden: Abisko... | reverse complement strand
GACTGAGGTGAGCGGCACCATCCTGCTGATCACCGCGCTTCTCGGCACAGTCCTGGGCGTCAGTTCCGCCGGCTACAAGAAGACCGACGGCGACGGCACGATGACGATCAACTCGGCAGACCCCTACAGCGGTGTTGCCACCTTCGCCTTCAACTCCGATCCCACTCTCAAGAACGGTCGGCACGTCCAACTGAAGGTTGTGGACGAGAGTTCGCAGTAAAAACACGGGCTATAGTGAGAAAACCCTCTTGAAAGGAGATACCTCGTGTTTCACCGCAAACCGAAGGAACCAACCCCGCTTGAAAAGGCCATCGACGCACTTGTCGAAGAACTGGACACAGTGACGGGTGACTCCAAGGAATACACAGCGATGTCCAAGAACATCGTCGAGCTCCACAAAGCCAAGTACGCCATCCCGGCAGAAAAGTCGAAGTTGAGCCCCGACGTCGTCCTGACCGTCGCTGCCAACCTTGCTGGCATCCTCCTGATCCTGAACTACGAACAAGTTCACGCCGCAACCTCCAAGGCAATGGGATTCATCCTGAAGCCTCGCGTGTCCTGACCGACACATCCACACAGAGAATTCGAACGAGGGAGGGCCTGCTAACCACAGGCCTTCTCTTTTTCGACGCGGTTACTACGATTACTCCTAAAATTTGCCCGCGGGGTATTTTTGGCTCAAAGTCGCTCGATTTACATGGGCTATAGTGAGAACCCACCGAAAGGAACCACAATGGATGACACCATCCTCACCAGTTTGAAACGTGCTCGCCGCATGCTCATCATCCGGTATGAAGATGTCATCGCTGGTCGAACCGATATCCCCCTGCCACTTTACGTGCGCCAGAGGTACCTCGACGAGATCAACGACAACATCATCAAACTTGATATCCGCATCAAGCAGCGAGAGAACGAGATCAAACCTCCCGAGAAGAAGTCGTTCTGGAAGAAACTTTTCCGGATCTAAGGAGATCGGGCCTAACAAGCCCTTTCTTCTTTTCGCGAGAAAAACGAGCCCTATAATGAGATCCACTCACCCATCGAAAGGAACAAAAATCATGAAGATCCTGTTCAACGTCCTGATGACCTTCTTCACCGGAGGCCTCTGGCTTGTCTACCTTCTGATCCGCCACCTGAGCTGAACCGTACGATCCCTCCCGAGAAGGGCCCCTGACAAGGCCTTTCTCTCTTTCGCGAAAATTACATACCCTATAGTGAGATAACACTTCAACCGAAAGGAACCACAATGAACAACGAATCCATCGAGACCCCCGCCGTCGTCACGCCGGAGGAGCCCACCAAGTTCGCCCGTCTCATCGCCACCGTCAAGCACTACGCCCCCGTCGTTGCCGTCACCGCCGCTGCCACCGCAGCCGTCGCCCTGATCGTCACCGTCGCCCGCAAGTCCGACACGGCCGATGACGAGCCGACCGTGGAGATCCCCCGCGTCGACTCCGAGGAGCCCGCTGCTGAGTGATTCATCGGAACCCATCCGAGAACTACCCTCAAAGCTGAGAAGCCCTTAAACAAGGCTTCTCTTCTTTCGATTCGCGCAGAAAACCGTCCCTATAGTGAGAACCCACTATTGAAAGGAACACCACATGTCCCTCAAATCCGCGATCTACTTCCTCGCCGCCGGCGCCCTTATGGCGCTGGGGACCGAGGCCGTCAGCCGTTGGCTTGATGGTCGTCCGCTGATCACCTTCAACAAGTAGTACCAAGTGGAGGAGACCTAACCAGTCTTCTCTTCTTTCGCGCAATAAACAGGGCCTATAGTGAGAACCCACTTAACCCGAAAGGACCCACAATGGAACCCACCGAGACCACCGAGGCCGAACAGCCGAACGTGTACTTCATCGTGCAGGAACAACCCACCATCAAGGACTACCTCCTCGGCACCGCAGCTGCAATCGCAGCCGTCGTTGTCGTTGGAGCCGTCGTGACCGGTGTCGAAGCCGCCATCGAAGCCACGTCCAACTGGAACCACCGCCGGAAGCTCAAGAAGGCATCCAAGCCCGACCTGACCGTCGTCAAGTAGCTCAACGGAGAAAGACCCACAAGGCCTTTCTCTTATTCTCTTGAAAGGAGAAATCATGCAGTACGTATTGCTCGGGATTGGACTCCTGAACCTCGCAGTATCCGGCGTCACCCTCTACGTCATCTTCAAGGGCAGTAAGAAGGTGACCATCACGGTCGACAAGGCGAACACGATCGCAGACGAGTACAAGGCGAAGATGCAGCGCGCCTTGACCGAACTCGCGAAGTAAACAAGCCTAATAGTAGAAGAGTCCGTGCCCCATTATCTGCACGGTCGTGTAGCCTTAACAGCTACCTCTTCTCTCTATTTTCAACTCTTGAAAGGACGAAATGCAGACATTCGACAAGGTCGTCAGAGCCACTGCTCGAACGATCGCTGAACACTCACCGACGATTCTGACCGCTATGGGCGTCGCCGGGGTGTTCACTACCGCGGTGCTCGCTGTCAAAGCGACACCCGCAGCCATGCGCGATGTCGACAAGGCGAACGCAGAGATCTACAAGAAGCAACTCCATGACGGTTTCGCCGAGGGCGAACAGCTCCGTCAGCTCACCAAGTGGGAGATCGTCAAGCTGACCTGGAAGCGCTATATTCCAGCAGCGACGATGGGCCTCTCCACGGCCGGGGCAATCGTCGGAGTGAACTCGATTCACAGTCGTCGCAACGCCGCTCTTGCGAGCATCTACAGCCTCACTGATACCGCCCTGCGCGAGTACCAGGAAAAGGCCGTTGATATCCTCGGAGAGAAGGGCGAGGCAAAGCTCAGGGACGCCTTGGAAGAGGACCGCCTTGCGAAGAACCCCGTCACCAACTCCGAGGTCGTCATCACCGGCAACGGCGAGATGCTCTGCTACGAGACGCTCACAGGACGATATTTCATGTCCGATATCGAGTCGCTCAGGCAGGCCCAGAACGACGTCAACGCGTCGATCATCAACCACATGTACGCATCCCAGAACGACTTCTACGAAGCCATCAACCTCCACCAGACGGAGTACGGCGACGAGTTGGGCTGGGAGATCGGCAACCTCATCGAACTCGAGTTCACCTCGAAGGTTGCTGACGATGGACGGTTGTGCCTGGTGGTGAGCCACCGGAACCGACCCAAGCCGAACTACTACAAGAACTGACAACGAAAGGCTTCCCCATGCACTTCGATGCGCCAAGTTGGACAAACGCCGGGGTGGTTATCCTCATTCTGGCCTGCACAGTAGCTATCGCCTGTCTCGTGATCACGGTCGGACGATGGCTCGCTCTTCCTCGATGCCCGGATTGCTGGGTGAAGATCAAAGACCCGACGTTGTACCGACTCATCCAGGTCGCTTTGGATGGGAAGACCACTTACACCGTCCAGATCTGCAAGAGTTGTTTCACAAAAAGGGTTGTCCGTCGGTAGGGTCGCGTAAAAAACGAGCCCTATAGTGAGAACCCCTTCCCCCACAACCACCTCAACGTAACGAGAGCTTGGGGGAGCTCGGTAGAGAGCCTTTGCTTAATTGCAAGGGCTTTCTATTTTCAACTACCATCTCCGGAAAGGGAGAAATGAAGAAGCTCGAATTTCTTGTCCAGGACGATCACGACACCATCGTTCCGAACTACCCCTGTGGGTTCAAGGACAAGACGGTCCAGGTCTCGTACCACGGTGCGAACTGGGCAACTTGGAAGTTGACCGACATGGCTCAGAAGCACGCTGAGTCCTGCGCCAACTGCAAGTTCCACCTCAACGACATCACGGGCATCTTCGCGGCTATGGCCGAGTCGATGAAGGGCCTGGGCGAGGCGGCGAAGAAGGCAGGGGATCAGATGGCCGACTACCTGGTTGCTCATATTCTCGGAGGAACCCCCATCGACGAAGAACTCAAGGAAGAGGTACTGGTGTGAACAACGAAGGAGCGGGTCTCGTCACCCCCAAGCAGATGGCCTCGGTCATCCAGACGCTCAACAGCTTTCCCGACCCGGCACGTAAGAACCGCGCCCAGCGCCGTAAGAACGTGAAGGGCACCGCCATCCGCAAGTCCGCATCATCGCGCAAGATCGCGCGCTAACCACAAGGAGAACTACAGCATGCTCAAGAAGGACATCACGTTCAAGGACTTCAACGGTCAGACCCGTACGGAGTCCTTCTACTTCAACCTCAAGAACTCGGACCTCCTGAAGATGGAGCTCTCCGAGGCCGGCGGTTTCGCGGACCGGGTCAACCGGATCATCTCGGAGCAGAACCAGAAGAAGCTCTTCAAGGCGTTCGAGGGCTTCGTCCTGGCCTCCTACGGCGAGAAGTCGCCTGACGGTCGCGAACACCTGAAGTCGAAGTCGATCACCCGCAAGTTCACGTCCACCAACGCCTACTCGACCCTGCTCATGGAGCTCGCATTCGACGCCGAAGCCGGCGCGGAGTTCATCAACGGGATCGTGACCAAGGAGCAGCTCGCCGAGGTCAAGGAGATGGTCGTGAAGATGCAGGCGCAGGCGGCCGCGAACAACACGAACCCGAACCAGGCACCGCTGGTGGAGGTCGGTCAGATCCGCGAGCTCAGCCTCAACACCACGCCAAACGTCTTCGCCCAGACGGTGAAGGACGGCTTCATCGAGCCGGCAGAACCCGGCGTCGGCGGAAACCCCGGAGGCTCGCGCTTCCTCGGCGAGTAGTACCCACGGGTTCCTGTGCAGGTAGAAGTAGTTACAGGACGCAAGTGAGCGATATAGAGCCTCTCGCTAACAGCCCACCACACGCAGTACAACCATATCCTCTTGAAAGGGAACAGACATGAACGCATTCCGCATCGCCAAATGGATCGTCAGCGCCGCTGCTGGCTATGGCGCATCCAAGATCGTTGACAACATCGTCACCGCCACCACGCCCGAGGTCCTGACCAAGTTCGACAAGGTCGTCATCAAGATCGGCGCATGGACCGTCGGCGCCATCGTCGCTGGTGCGGCGGACGAGTACGTCTCTGACATCTTCGAGTCGGTCGAGGGCATTTTCACCGGCGCCAAGAAGGTCGTGACGCAGACCATCATCGAGCACGCCGAACAGGTCGATCCCATCAAGGACGACGGCGGCCCCATCGATCCCGGCATCGAGGACATCGCCCCCAAGGGCAACCCCGATCAGAACTGAGCAGAGGACAACATGGCTGAAGTCAAGGGAGTGCCGAACTATCCCGGCAACTCCAAGGCGGAGACGCGTCAGGCTGCATTGCCTGAAGTCCCCGTTCCGAATGAACGCAAGGTCGAGAAGGTGATCGAAGGTGAGGTGATCCAGCGCAAGAAGCCGCTGGGTCGTCGCATCGCGGACACCTTCACCGGAGACACGATGCATGACGTTGGGGACTACATCCTCTTCGAGGTCATCATCCCGGCGGCCAAGGATCTCTTCTTCGAGGCGATCAAGGAGGGCTTGCAGCGTCGGTTGTGGGGAGACTCACGGCCTTCTCGGAGCACCTCCAACAATCGCTCCACCACGCTCAGGACGAACTACAACAAGATGTCGGCGGTCGTCAAGAACGACATGAGCTACAAGGCTCGAGCGACGCACAACTTCGATGAGATCGTCCTCGCTTCCCTCGGGGAGGCAGAAGAGGTCATCGACAACATGAGCACTCTCATCCGTGATTTCGACGTGGTGAGCGTGTCCGATGTCCTCACGATGGTCGGCGTCACGCCGGCCTTCACGGACGTCAAGTGGGGCTGGGACGATATTCGTGGGGCGCGCGTCAAGCGTCTCTCGAGCGACCAGTACCTTCTCGATCTTCCGAGGCCCATTCCGCTCGACTAGGAGATATTCATGAAGGTCAGTCAGATGCGAGAGTACTTGAAAGGGCGCTTCTCGCCGCAGTTCAATGCCAAGTTGGACAAGATGCCTGACGACCAAGTCATGGCTATCTACTACCGCACGATCAACAAGAAAGAGAAGTGACATGCACAACGCAATCGCACCAGCCATTGAGCTGGCAAAGCGCCAGGGAAACCGCGCGCTCTTCTTTGCCAAGAAGTACAGCCCGGAGATCCTGACCGGGACCGGGATCGTCGCAGGTGTCGTGGCCGGCTTCATGGGCGCCAAGGCGACGCTCAAGCTCGAAGCCCTCGTCGCGGACCTCGAGATGGCCCTGGAACAGCACCGTCAGCTCCGCTTCCACACCACCGAAGAGCAGTACACGCGCATGGCGTATATCCGGGACATCACCGGTGACTACGCGATCGCCACAGCGAAGATCGCCAAGAACTACGCTCCGACCATCACCATGGCGTCGGCAGCAACGGTCTGCATCCTCGGTGCACACGGCATCATGAAGCGCCGGACGGTCACCGTCATCGCCGCCTACGAGGCCCTCGAGCGGGTCTACAACGGCTACCGCGAGCGGGTCATCGAGGAGTTCGGTGAGGAGAAGGATCGGGACTACCGCCTGGGCATCCGGGACGGCAAGACCCATATCCTCACGAACGACGAGACGGGCGTGAAGCACAAGGTCACCGAGGCGACCATCGACCCGACGGTTCCTTCGCAGTATGCACGGTTCTTCGACGAGCAGTCGGCGGACTTCAACAAGCGCACTGAGGACAACCTGACGTTCCTGAACGCGCAGCAGCGGTTCGCCAACTACCGGTTGAACCGGGATGGCTTCCTGTTCCTGAACGACGTGTACGACATGCTCGGTCTGCCCAAGACGGCTGCCGGCCAGGTCGTGGGGTGGCTCTCCGACAAGCACGACGAGTTCAACGATCAGCCGGCCGACCACTTCGTCGACTTCGGGATCTACGACCCGCGGGACACGAAGAGCCGTCAGTTCGTCAACGGGAACGAGAAGTACATCCTTCTCGACTTCAACCCGGACGGCCTGATCTGGGATCGGATCTGACATGAACAACGCGATCAAGTTCATTTCCGTGGGAGTGGGTGGTCTCGCCGTCGGCGCGGCCGCCTCTTTCTTCGTCACCAAGAAGGTCCTCTCGGCGCAGTACGAGGCGATCCTCGACGAGGAGGTCAAGAAGGTCAAGGAGTACTACAGCGTCAAGCGCGACGCTCTCCTGAAGACCGGCGACTTTGAGACCCCTGAGAAGGCTGCAGCGGCTCTCAAGCTTACCGACCTGGTCAACCGATATTCCACCACTTCGGTCGTGGAAGACGAGGAAGGCGAGGAAGGCCTCACCCTCAAGGTGACGGTCAACGGGCGTGAGCCCAACCCGAACGATGAGGATGAAGACGAGGATGACGGGCCGTTCGACCCCGAGTCCCCCTACATCATCACCGAGGAGGACTACGCGGAGACGCACCTGGAGTACGACAAGCAGGTCTTGACGTACTACGAGGGCGATGACGTGCTTACTGAGGAGGGGGACGGTACGGTCGATGAGGTCAACTCGTTGGTCGGGATCGACTCCCTCACCAAGTTCGGCAAGAAGTCCGGGGACAAGAACGTCGTCTACGTCCGGAACCGCCGGCTCGCAGTCGACTTCGAGATCGTCCGCAAGGAAGCTGCATATACGCAGGTTGTCCTCGGCATGAAGCCGACCAAGGCCCAGAAGCGTGCAGCCAAGCTCCTCGAAGACGGCGAGTGACTGGAGGAGAACCTCTAGACGAACGATATTTCGCCTGGCTCTATGCGCAGATCGGATCGATTAAGAACCGAAACCCTGCGAAGAGCCATTGGCTTCTGGCCAAGCAGCTCTACAGCAAGGAGTTCTTGTTCTATATTCCGAACGACGACAATCGTGCGGAAGATGGCAAGTTCCTTCGTGAGGAGTTCCTGAACGAGAATCCTGAGGATTGCACAGGGACAGTCGAGGCCTGGTTAGACCTTGGCTGTTCCTTCCTCGAGATGCTGATTGCTGTCTCTCGTCGAGCGTCTTTCGAGGCGCCCGAGGAGGGCAACAACACACCGGGAGACTGGTTCTGGCGAATCATGAGAAACCTCGACCTGGATTGGTACACCGACAAGGTTCGGATACCAAACCGGGAAGGGGCTATCGACCACGTTCTAGAGGCGGTGATGACCCGCACGTACCATGCTGACGGTTCTGGCGGGATGTTCCCGTTGATGGACCCGACGAGCGACCAACGCACAACTGAGATCTGGTACCAGATGGCTGCATATCTGATAGAGAATCAAGACGCAGACCTGCTGTCCTAACCAAGCGCCAAAGGAGGTGTAATGGATTTCTACAAAATACGTGAAGAGAGCTTGAAGGACGGCAGCCTTAAGGTTTACCCAGGATTCAAGATCGTTAGGTCCAAGGATCTGATGGTCTTGGGAAAATCCTGCTTTGCCATCTGGGATGAAGGGAAGGGTCTTTGGTCCACTGACGAGTACGACGTCGCAAGGCTTGTGGATGCAGAGATGACGGCATATGTCGAGAAGCGCAAGGAGACCTTCCAAGGTCACATCAAACCCCACATGATGGGGAACTTCGACAGCAACAGCTGGAAGGACTTCAGGAACTTTCTGAAGCACCTGTCAGACTCGTACACGCCGTTGGACGACAAACTCACCTTCGCCAACACGGAGGTGAAGAAGTCAGACCACGTGACTCGTAGGCTTCCATATTCCCTGGAGGCGGGCGAATGCCCTGCATACGAGGAACTAGCGTCAACGCTGTACTCCCCTGAGGAGCGAGCGAAGTTTGAGTGGGCAATCGGAGCCGTCATCTCCGGCGATGCGAAGCATATTCAGAAGTTCCTTGTGTTCTACGGCAAGGGCGGTACGGGTAAGTCGACCATCATGAACATCATCCAGGCACTGTTCGCAGGGTACTACACGCTGTTCGAGGCGAAAGCCTTGACCGGGACGAACAACGCATTTGCCACGGAATCGTTCAAGGGAAACCCACTGGTAGCCATCCAACACGATGGTGACCTTTCCAAGATCGAAGACAACACCAAGTTGAACAGCATCATTTCCCATGAAGAGATCGTGATCAACGAGAAGTTCAAGCCGCTGTACAACCAGCGGGTGAATTCTTTCCTGTTCATGGGAACGAACAAACCTGTTAGGATCACGGACGCCAAATCCGGCATCATTCGCCGGCTCATCGATGTGCACCCAACTGGCAACACGATCGCGGAACGTCGCTATCACGTGCTCATGAATCAGACCAACTTCGAACTGGGCGCTATCGCAGCGCACTGCCTCGAGGTCTACCGGCTCATGGGTAGTGACTACTACTCGAGTTATCGTCCAATCGAGATGATGCTCACCACGGATGTCTTCTTCAACTACGTCCAGTCATATTTCGACGTGTTCAAGATGCAAGACGGCACATCGTTGAAGCAGGCATACGAGATGTACAAGACGTACTGTTCGGAGACGCAAGTGGAGTTCCAACTCCCGCAGTACAAGTTCCGTGAGGAATTGAAGAACTACTTCGGCAACTTCACCGACAGGGCCCTTGTGGAAGGGGAACGAATGAGGAGTTGGTATTCCGGGTTTCTCACGAGCAGATTCACATCAGAAGGGCCGTGCGAACAGGAGGTGTACTCATTGTCCATGGAGGATGAGGTCTCCATATTCGACGGTCTTATGGCAGAGCAGCCAGCGCAACTCTCAAAGTGGTCCGACAAGACCCAAAGCGAGGTGCCGTTGGATTACTGGTCTAACTGCAAGACCACACTCTCGGAGATCGACACGAAACAAACGCACTACGTCAAGGTTCCCGAGAACCACGTCATCATCGACTTCGATCTAAAGGACGAGAATGGAGAGAAGAGCGCAGAAAAGAACATCGCGGCGGCGAGTGCTTGGCCGCCTACGTACGCCGAATTCAGCCAGGGTGGCAATGGCGTGCACCTTCACTACGACTACACCGGGGACGTCAACGAACTCAGCCGAGTCTACTCGGAAGGGATCGAGGTCAAGGTCTTCACAGGAAATAGCTCGCTTCGCCGAAGACTGTCTCGGTGTAACACTACTCCCGTGGCAACGATCAATTCTGGACTACCACTTAGGGAGAAGAAAGTGCTGAACTTCGACGGCTTCAAGAACGAGCTACAGCTCCGTTCCATCATCATGAAGAACCTCCGAAAGGAGATCCACCCCGGAACCAAACCGAGCATCGACTTCATCGCGAAGTGTTTGGAAGATGCGTACAACACTCCCGGCCTGCAATACGACGTCACGGACATGCGGCAGCGCATCCTGGCGTTCGCTGGTCAGAGCACGCACTCTCCTGAGTACTGTGTGAAGCTGGTTCTTGGCATGAAGTTCGTCTCTGAGGTTGCACCCGGCACGCCGGTTACGCCAACGGGACATCCGGAGTACTTCGACGCACGCTTGGTGTTCTTCGACACCGAAGTGTTCCCCAACCTGTTCCTCATTTCCTGGAAGTACGAAGGCCCCAACAGCCAGGTTGTACACATGGTGAACCCGAAACCGAAGGACATCGAGCCTCTGCTCAAGCTCCGGCTGGTCGGCTTCAACAACAGGCGCTACGACAACCACATGGTCTACGCGGCGTATATGGGGTACAACAACGAGCAGCTGTACCAGCTCAGCAAGAAGATGATCAACGGGAACCACACGGCGATGTTCGGAGAGGCCTACAACCTTTCGTACACGGACATCTACGACTTCTCATCGAAGAAGGCAAGTCTCAAGCGCTTCCAGATCGACCTGGGTATTCACCACCAGGAACTGGGATTCGACTGGGATCAGCCGGTGCCCGAGGAGAAGTGGCCGCTAGTCATTTCCTACTGCGGTAACGACGTTGTGTCAACCGAAGCGGTGTTCAATGACCGCATCGAGGACTTCCAGGCTCGACAGATCCTGGCCGCGCTGAGCGGACTCACCCTCAACAGCACAACGCAGCAACACACCGCGAAGATCATTTTCGGAGACGACCGTAAGCCTCAGGAGCAGTTCGTGTACACGGACCTCTCCGAAGAATTCCCCGGCTACGTGTACGACTTCGGGAAGAGCACCTACAAGGGGTTCGTGACTGGCGAGGGTGGATTCGTTCACGCCAAGCCGGGCATGTACACCGACGTCGCTCTGCTGGATATTGCATCCATGCACCCGACAACCATCGAGGTCCTCAACATGTTCGGGATCTACACGCAGAACTTCTCTGATCTGAAGGCTGCGCGTATCGCGATCAAGCGGGGCAACTTCGAGGAGGCCAAGGGAATGCTTGGTGGCGTGCTCGCGCCATATCTGAAGGACAAGGAGTCGGCCAAGGCGCTGGCGTACGCGTTGAAGATCGTGATCAACATCGTGTACGGACTGACCTCGGCTAAGTTCGACAACCTCTTCAGGGACCCTCGCAATAAGGACAACATCTGTGCCAAGCGCGGCGCACTGTTCATGGTCGACCTCTTGCAGGCCGTCGAGGAGCAGGGCTTCACGGTTGTCCATATCAAGACCGACTCGATCAAGATCGCCAACGCAACTCCGGAGATCATCGAGTTCGTCATGCAGATGGGCAAGCAGTACGGATACGAGTTCGAACACGAGTGCACGTACGAGAAGTTCTGCCTGGTCAACGACGCTGTCTACATCGCCAAGGAAAAGGGTGACCCGTGGGCGGCAGATCAGTCGGGACACTGGACGGCAACTGGTGCGCAGTTCCAGCACCCGTTCGTGTTCAAGACGCTCTTCAGCAAGGAGCCGTTGGAGTTCCGCGATCTCTGCGAGACCAAGACGGTAACTACTGCTCTATATCTTGACTTCGACTCGGTTGATCCGATGTGGAAGCAGGACAAGGAGCCGGAGCCGAAGTTCGTCGGTAAGGCAGGCTCGTTCTGCCCGATCAAGGAAGGCTGTGGAGGAGGACTGCTCGTTCGAGAGAAGGAGGGGAAGTTCTACGCAGCGACCGGTACGAAGGGCTACTTCTGGCTGCAAGCCGAGGAAGTCATGGAGTACAACAAGCAGGACGACATCGACATGGAGTTCTTCAAGGGTCTAGTCGATGACGCAGTCGCCAACATTTCCAAGTGGGGCGATTTCGAGTGGTTCGTATCCGACGAGAAGGAGGCAGTAGCCGCATGACCACCGAAGAGTTGATTCTGCACGTGATGGCCCACTGGGACAAGCACGAGCAGGGCTGCGAGGAGTGCAAGGAGCAGTGGCTCGCACTCCCGTGGTCAACCCGAAAGGGCATTCACCACGACTATGAGTTCGAGAAGGAGCAGGACTGATGGCCGGCACGTTCGAAGTTCTACCCGTCCTGGTGGCGGTGGACCCTGATGAGCATATTCAGGTTCTGATGGCCCTGCTCGAGAGCAACGCGAAGTTGTCGAACGGCTTGACCGCCGCGAAGGAGTGCGTCAACACGATGATGAAGTTGGAGACACTCAACCCTGAGTACCTCCACCTGTACTCCCATATCTGCCGTGGGCTCGACGCGATGAAGGTTGTCGCTGATGCACAGGAGGCAGTCATCACCGGGATGATCAGCGACTTCATGCCGACTGAAGAGGACGAGGTGCATGGCTGACAGCATGACTGTGTGTGGGGTCGTGTTCCCTAGAGGAATGGGCACGACTCCCATGCACGTCGACATCGTCATCACAGATCCATATCTCATCGAAGCGATCCGAGATAAGGAACTGACAAACCTCTCGCTCGACGTTGGGCCCATCACTGAGTGGGATCTCAACGAATACGCACTACCGAACATCAACTGAAGGAGAAAAAAGGACATGGCAGCATTCAAGGAAAAGCCCAACTACAACCTCACGCTCGAAGCCGTCGAGATGCCCCGACCGTTCCGGAACTTCGCCGGCAACCCTGGGCCGTTCAACGCTCCGGGTGCTCGCAACTTCTGCATCCTGCTGGACGAGGCCGGCATGCTCAAGGTCAACCCGAACTACTGGAACGTGAAGATGCTCAAGCCCCGCGAAGAGGGCGACGAGCCGCGACCGTACCTGCAGATCGCGATCAGGTGGCCCCGTCCCACGGACAAGTTCCAGGGTCAGCCCCCGCTGGTCGTCATGATCACCGACAAGTACGTCACCAACGATGCCGGCGAACAGAAGATCGTCAAGGCGCGCACCACGTTGGACGAGTCGATGGTCTCGCTGCTCGACTGGGCACAGGTCACCAACGTCGACGTGATGATCCGTCCCAACGAGTACGACTTCCAGGGCCGCAAGGGCGTCAAGGCGTACTGCAAGGCGTTGTACGTCACCATCGAGAGCGATGAACTCGCGATGAAGTACGCCGACATCCCCGAGAACACCAACAACGGGATGGTCTTCGAGTACGACGAGGACGAAGAGGCCTGATTCGCCTTAGCCTGTACCGGCCGACTCCCCGGTGCAGGTCATGGCCACTCAGACCAACTTCAAAGGAGAACCATGAGGACCATGGATGACTTGGTGAACGCAAAGAAGAGAGCGTCGCACCATGCCGTTCCCTGTCTCGAGTACAAGTTCGGAGGTGTTTGTAGGGGCATCAGCTTCTGTGACACCTGCGGATTCCCCGGCTTCGAGCACGACAGCAGTACCACCTACACATCACCCACCATCACCAGCAACGGAGTAGGAAGAGGAAAGAGATGACCATCGTCGAGCAGATCAGAGAAGACTTCCGGCGTCGGGACCACAAGGCAACGTGCCGAGAGATCAAGCTCGCAGCTGAGGAGGCGACGCTCCGTCGTATCCGCAAGGACGTGGCGGTTCGTCCGTGATCCACACTCCTGAGCTCTCAGAGAAGAAGGGACGCGGCTACCGGCTTGAAGACGGCTGGAACAGCAACGTGCCTTGGGAAGAGAAGGTGGACTTCCACAAGACGCTCGCCGCACAGTTCCAACACGACGCAGCATCGGATCTTGAACGGGCCAAGGAGTTCATCGCACGCTCCAAGGCTCGCCACGCCGACTACGTCTTCCACTCCGCTATGGCGGGGACGATCGAACACGAGAACACCGAAGCACCACAACCAACCAAGGAGGAACGATGAGCACCCTGCTCAGCATTGCATCGCCCGTGATCACCACGGCGCACGACCTGCGTCACCATATCCACGACATCCTGGTCTACCTGGCGTACGCCGGCTGGCTGCTCGTCATCGTCGGCGGAATGTCCTGGAAGAAGTGGAAGAAGCTGCTCGCCTGGCTTCGTCACCACCGTCGGCCCGTCTTCCCGCCCATCAACGGCTGGCCCATCAAGATCCCCGGAAACCCGCGGACCATTCCGATCCCGAAGCCTCCTGTCCACAGGATCTGAGGTATGGATATCCAAGGCGTCATTGTCCTGCTGCTCATTTGGGCCTGCCTGTTCGACCTGTACATCAGTGTGCAGATTGGACGTGTGCAAGCCGACGTGAAGCAGATCATCCGCGAACGTGCCAGCGTCGCCATCCAGAAGCATATCCATGACATGCCGACGGTAGAGCTCCACGAGGACGAGAAGTAGTCAACCTTTAGGGGGTAGGGTCTTCGGGCTCTACCCTCTACAAGGCTTTACCTTTTTGAGGAGGTGAAATGCAAATTCAGTACATCAAGTTGTGGATCTCAGCGCATCGTGATGATGTACTCATCGCGGTGTTCTGGTCGGTGATCACATTCTTCGCGTTCACCATGGTCTACCTCTACGTCACGAACCCAGGCACTGTGAAGTAAGGAGGTGTTATGGCTATCGAGTTAGGGCCTCATCAACTAGACGCAGTTGAGAAGTTGGGTAATGGCAAGATCTTGTGTGGTGGGGTCGGGACTGGAAAGTCACGCACCGCCCTTGCTTACTACTACTTCAAGGTCTGTGGTGGCGAGCGAAAAGTGAATGGCCACGGAGAGACAAAACCGATGAAAAACCCGGTAAATCTCTACGTCATCACTACTGCGAAAAAAAGAGACAGTCTTGACTGGGAGAGGGAAGCAGCCCGCTTCGCACTCACTCGAGACCTCGACGCTACCACTGATGGTGTCACGATCACGGTTGATTCGTGGAACAACATCGGGAACTACAAGGACGTTGCTAACTCATTCTTCGTGTTCGACGAGCAGAGACTCGTGGGAACTGGAGCGTGGGTTAAGGCATTCAAGAAGATCGCTGCTAAGAACGAGTGGATCTTACTCTCAGCTACACCCGGCGATACCTGGTTGGACTATGCTCCGGTCTTCATAGCCAACGGGTTCTACAAGAACATCACAGAGTTCAAAGACCGGCACATCGTCTACCGATTCGGTGGTAAGTACCCGAAGATCGATCGCTATCTCGACCAGGGACGGTTAGTACGTCTCAGGAAACAGCTCCTTGTTGAGATGCCGTACGAACGTCACACAGTCAGACACAACGTCTGGAAGGTGGCTGAGTACGACAAGACCGCGTGGGATTTGACGGTACGACGTAGGTGGAACGTCTTCGAGAACAGGCCCATCAAGGATGTCTCGGAGTTGTACGTCTGCATGCGCAAGGTAGTCAACAGCGACCTGAGCCGGCTGACTACTATCGAGAAGCTCACCGAGGATCATCCAAAGCTAATCGTCTTCTACAACTTCGACTATGAGTTGGAGATCTTGAGGACGCTGGAAGAGACGTTGCCCCCTTGGTTTGCAGTGGCTGAGTGGAACGGTCACAAGCATGAGCCGATCCCTAAGAACGAGACATGGGTCTACCTCGTTCAGTACACATCAGGAGCAGAGGGATGGAACTGTGTGGAGACTGACACGGTTGTGTTCTACTCCCTCAACTACTCCTGGCGACTGACAGAACAAGCAAAGGGGCGTGTGGATCGTCTCGACACTCCGTTCGTTGATCTGTACTACTACTTCCTGCGCTCGATGTCACCGATAGACTCAGCGATCATGAAGGCTCTCAGGAACAAGAAGAACTTCAACGAAAAGGATTGGAAGCCGTGATCTGTTAGGGGCTGGCAGCCACCGTAAGGACGCTGTGGCCAAAAAAGCGGGCAGAGTGGCCAAATCTGAAACTGAAATGGCCACCCTATACCGCGTAGTCAACACCACATTGGATGCCCGATTGGCCAAAAACCCATTACTACTACTAAGTTAATACGTGAAAAAGCAGTGTTTATCGTAATGAGACTTATGCGAAAAATCTGGGATTTGGCCACCTGGACTCTGATCTGTCACCTCGCGCGAAAAACATCGCGTATAGTAGATAATAGGATACAATGTGCACTAACTGTACAACGCATCCTAATTTTCGCTCTTGAAAGGAGCAATCATGGAACCCGAACCGTCAGAGATCGAAGAGGACGACGATCCCATCATCGCAGTCTTCCCCATCGAACACGAAGATCTCGTCACTGATGAGGAGCTGGAAGGGGTGGCACTCAACACGCCCCTCGACCCGAACCTCGAAGGCGAGAGTGGTCTCGAGTGAACATCGTCCAGAAGAAGTTCGTCTACTTCGGACGACTCATGGATCGGATCAAGACCGGATACAACCAAGGCGCAATTCGCCGTTGGTCCGTTCTCGACCGCGTCCACCACACTCTCATCAAGATGAAGGAAGTCGACTGCTCCGCAGCCTTCGCCATCCTCGCCTGGCTCGCCGGCATCCCTTGGGATCTGAAGACCGGCACCTCCACCCGCAACATCGCCCAGAAGGCTCGCGCCACCGGCATGTACAACGTGGACCATTTCGACGGTGATCTATCCAAGCTTCGGCCTGGCGGTGCACTGCTCGAACCTGGTCACCACATCGCGTCCATGCTCGATCACGGCGAGATGCTCTCACCTGAGCAGACCGAACTGCACACCACAACCGGCGGCAAGCCCGGCGAACAGGCCTCCTACGAGGTTCGAATCCGCAAGGCGTACAAGCGCCGCTCTGGTGTTCGGAATGGTGGGTGGACCTACATCATCAACCTGAAGACCGTTGCACAGCACGCAAGGGCCGCGATCCTCGCCTTCGTCAAGAACCAGAACTGGTCTGTCCACATCAAGCGCATGAGCATCGTCGCGCCGCATGACGGACCGCTCCTCGGCATCTTCCTCGATGCCTGGCGGCACATCAACATGGGCATGTCCCTGTCGTTCGTACCGCTGCTGGTTGCTCGGGCAGATCTCGCGATCGTCGTCCTCGGCACGAAGCTGAACCCCGATGGCACGGTGTCCAAGAAGTTCGTCCAGCGTCTACAGCTGGCTCTGGCACAGGCCAACGCAAACCCCGGCTCGATTGTCATCGTGTCCGGAAGCAAGCCCTACAACGGTGTGACTGAAGCTGCGGCTGGTCGGAACTGGCTCGTGGACAACGGCCTCTCCGCTGACCGCGTGTTCAAGACAGCTGGCAACTCCACTGTCGGGAATGCGACCAGCACCGTTCCTGAGATGATCAAGATGGGTGTGCACAACTACGTGCTCGTCTCACACGCGTCGCACCTGCGTCGTGCATCCATCGACTTTCTCGCCGCGATCCTCAAGTGGGAGAGCGACACCAACAAGGTGTCCGGCCTGTTCTCCATCACGCCCCTGGCGATCGATGACTACAAGCCGAACCCGGTGAAGACTTCTGGTCCTGTCTCCGATTCCGATCGGGCTGCCATGGCTGCTGAGGTCCTCACCATTCTCGGTCTGTGACACATGGAGGCTTGACTTTGAGGAGGTGTACAAATGGCTCGAACAACACCTGAGGGTAAGTTCAAAGACCTCCTGCATAAGGAGATCGAAGCGCTCTTCCCAGGTTGCATCATCCTTATCGGTAACTCTGCCTGCATTCAGGGCATTCCCGACTGGGTGATCTTCTATGAGAACAAGTATGCCTTCCTCGAGGTCAAGCCTTCTGCCACGGCAGATAAGCGACCGAACCAGGACTGGTGGGTCGACAAGATCGACTCCATGTCCTTCTCAAGTTTCATCTACCCCGAGAACAAAGAGGAAGTCCTGCATGATCTTCAACTCGCATTCGGAACTCATCGGGCTTCACGCGTTTCTTAGTCCCAGCAAGTACCACTGGATCAACTACGACGATGACAAACTCGTCCAAACGTTTCTCCGTCACAAGGAAGCAGAGCGTGGCACCCGTCTTCATGACATCGCTGCGCAACTGATCCGAGAGAGAATCAAGCTCCAGGCCTCGCGCAAGACTCTGAACATGTACGTGAACGACGCCATCGGTTACAGGATGACGCCGGAACAACCCCTGGTTTACTCAGCCAACTGCTTCGGCACGACTGATGCAATCTCTTTCAGACGAAACCCCAAGTCTGGAAACAACCTGTTGCGCATCCATGATCTGAAGAACGGACTGGCGCCGACCTCGATGCATCAACTTGAGGCCTACGCGGCAATGTTCTGTCTCGAATACCACATCCCACCGGGTGAGATCGAGATTGAACTCCGGATCTACCAGAATGATGAAATCGAGGAGCTCGTACCAGAACTCGAGGACATCGTTCACATCATGGACCGCATCGTCGCGTTCGACAGGAAGATCGATCAAGTGAGGATGGAGGCGATTCGTGACTGATGAAGTAATCAAGCACTACGGGACGCCTCGTCATTCTGGGCGCTACCCGTTCGGCTCAGGTCAAGACCCCAATCAGCGTGGAGGCGATTTCATGTCTCGCGTTGATGAGCTCAAGTCAAAAGGACATACTGATTCTCAGATTGCCGAGAAGTTGGGTGTAACAACCACAGCTCTTCGTGCAAAGCGTGCTATCGCCAAAAGCGAGAAGCGCAAGGAACAGGAGTCTGTTGCGACAAGGCTCAGAGACAAGGGCATGGGCGCAAGCGCCATTGGAAAGCAGATGGGCCTTAACGAGTCATCTGTTCGTGCTCTCTTGAACCCCTCGGCAAAAGCGCGAAACGACGTTCTCGAGAACACAGCGTCTGCTCTTCGAAATCGAGTTAAGGAAGCAAAGTACATCGACGTTGGTAGTGGTCAGGAACTCCACCTGGGCATCAGCAAAGAGAAGATGAACACTGCGCTTTCGATTCTCGAAGAAGAGGGCTATGTCGTACACAAGTTCAGCGCCCAGCAACAGGGAACTGGCAAGATGACGACAAACAAGGTGTTGTGTCCTCCTGGCACGCCCTACCCTGAGATCCTGAAGAACCAGGCACAGATTCAGGGTGTCCACGCTTACTCAGAAGACAAGGGTCATACCTTCAAGGTCATTGAAGATCCGCAGAGTGTCAGCTCACATCGAGTTGGCGTTCGATACGGTTCTGAGGGCGGCGCAGGGAAAGACGGTCTGATCGAGTTGCGTAAGGGTGTGGCAGATGTCTCTCTCATGGGCAAACGCTACGCTCAAGTTCGAATTGCCGTGGATGACACTCATTACTTGAAGGGTATGGCTGTTTACTCAGACAAACTCCCTCTCGGTGTGGATGTCATGTTCAACACGAACAAGGAGAACACCGGCAACAAGCTCGATGCCATGAAGCCCTTGCAGAATGTTCCGGGTCATAAGAAGTACGACCCAGACAACCCGTTTGGTGCTGTTGTTCGTCAGCGGCACTATCAGGATGAAAAGGGCAAAGACCATCTGTCGGCGATCAACATCGTCAACGAAGAAGGTGATTGGAATGAGTGGTCGAGAACGCTCTCATCACAGTTCCTGTCTAAGCAGAAGCCAGAACTCGCACAACGACAACTGGATCTCGCCTTCATCAAGAAGAAGACAGCCTTCGATGAAATCAACAGGTTGACCAACCCTGCTGTGAAGAAACGTCTTCTCGAATCCTTCGGCGACGACTGCGATTCGGCTGCTGTGCATCTCAAGGCTGCAGCCATGCCTCGACAGAGGGCTCAGGTGATCATCCCGATCCCTGGCTTGAAAGACAACGAGATCTACGCCCCCAACTTCCGTCCTGGCGAGTTGGTGGTTCTTGTTCGGCATCCACATGGTGGAACTTTCGAGATTCCTGAATTGGTGGTCAATAACAGCCACCCTGAAGCAAAACGAGTTCTGGGTCAAGCTCGAGACGCTGTTGGGATCAATGCGAATGTTGCTGCTCGCCTTTCTGGGGCAGATTTCGATGGTGACACGGTTTTGGTCATCCCGAACAACAATCGTGCCGCGACAAGTTCTATGCCCCTTCGGGATCTCAAGGACTTCGACCCCATTCGTGCCTACCCTGGCTACCCTGGGATGAAGGTTCTTGATGGTAAGTCAAAGCAACGGAAGATGGGTGAGGTTTCGAATCTCATCACAGACATGACGATTAAGGGCGCTAACACGACCGAACTCGCTCGTGCTGTAAAACATTCGATGGTTGTGATTGACGCTGAAAAGCACAAGTTGAATCACAAGCTGTCTTACCAGCAGAACGGCATTGCTGGACTCAAAGCCAAGTACCAAGATGGTGGTGCGTCTACGCTCATCTCTAGGGCTAAGGCTGATGTGCGCCCACTAGATCGTAAGGGTCGTCCGTCCAAGGAAGGCGGTCCTGTCGATCGAGTTACGGGTGAGAAGAAGTACGTTCTTACGAATGAGTCTTACGTCGACAAGCATGGCAACACTGTGATGAAGAGAATCAAGTCAACACAGATGGCAGAGACTACGGATGCAAACACCCTCGTTTCTCGAAACGGCGGCACTCCTATGGAGAAGATCTATGCATCCCATGCGAACAAGTTGAAAGCTCTGGCCAACCAAACAAGGTTGGAACATCTTGCTACCCCCAACATGGTCGCTTCGCCTTCTGCCAAAAAGATGTACGATTCTGAGGCCCGTGCCTTGAATGACAAGCTCCAGATCGCTCTCATGAATGCACCTTTTGAAAGGCGTGCACAAAGGCTCGCTGCAGAGATCGTTGCTGCAAAGAGAGCGGCTAACAAGAACATGGAAGCTGATGAGTTAAAGAAGATCAGAGGTCTTGCTCTTCTACATGCTCGAAACAAGGTCGGTGCTAAGAAGGAACGCATTGACATCACACCCCGTGAATGGGAAGCCATTCAGGCAGGTGCAATCTCCCATACCAAGCTAACTGAGATCTTGAAACATGCTGATCTAGAACAGGTCAAGCAGTATGCAACGCCTAAGACACAGCCTGCTGTCAGTGCATCCACACTGTCTAGGGCTAAGGCTATGGCTGCTAATGGGCATACACAGTCTGAGATCAGTGATGCATTGGGCATCCCAATAGGCACACTAGATGCCGCTCTGTACAGATAGGAGAAGGATGGATAGCATGCTCACCACGACTGACAATCCATTCGATCCGTTCACACAATGGGATGACTGGGTTGCATTCGATGAAGGACAAGGGTACTACACATGTGCCTTCCTTGATCGAGTCACTGTCACGTCAGAAGAATTGAGTGATGAAGACCAGGACCAGGCTATTGAAGACGCAATCGATGAGATCGTGAGAGAGAATGTTCTCGGTCTCTATCGAAAGGTGACTCGAGTCTGATCGAGGTGTGGGGGGAGGGTGTCGCAAAATGCACCCCCCCTCTGCATCGCCGCTGTCCCTAAAAAATCCCCGGAGGGAAATTTCCACAGATGTTATCAGTAGTACCCCCAGGGCTTACCCCCCCAAAGAGGGTCTCGTCCGCCCTTCTCCTTTCAAGAGGCATGCTGAAAAGTGTGTCGTAAGTCCTGGGGGCTCTAGTGAAAACATCTGTAACTACTACATATCTAGCGAGGTGAACACCATGGCTCTCAGGAACCAGCCAACAACGCCTCCCAAAAGGCGGCAGCCCCCTGCGAAGACCCCTGAGGGCCGAGAGATGCAGTTGATGGCGTACGCCATGGACTTGGCCGAGCAGCAACTCATCGATGGCACGGCCACCTCTCAGGTGATCACGCATTTCCTCAAAGCCGCTTCCTCACGAGACCAACTCGAAAAGACTCGCATTGAGGCGGAGATTCGTCTGCAAGAAGCTCGTAGGCAGAATCTCATGGGCCAGGAAGACATGAAACAACTGATGGAAGACGCTCTCAAGGCGATGACCATCTACCAAGGTCGTGACGATGAGTACTAGGAGCTACACGGAACTCCGTGATATTCCCACCTTCAAAGCGCGATACGAGTACCTCCGCATCGGTGGAGTGCTAGGCGAAGTGACTTTCGGCTTTGAGAGAAGCTTGAATCAGGATTTCTACAGGTCTGCTGCTTGGAAGCGCATGCGCGAGTTTGTTATTTCAAGAGATCTTGGCCTGGATCTTGGTGCTCCGGATCATCAGGTTGCTGGTAGGTTCATCATCCATCACATGAACCCGCTCTCGATCGAGGATGTTGAAGAGGGTAACGAGGACAACCTCAACCCTGAGTACCTCATCACAACTACCCATCTGACCCACAACGCGATCCACTATGGCGATGCTTCCCTCTTGAGACAAGAGTTGCCAGAACGTCGCCCTGGTGATACACGACTTTGGTGAAGGAGAACCATGTCAGAAGACAACATCTTGCAAGACATCAAGCAGGTTCTCGGTATCGAAGCGTCTGACGCGTCGTACGACACAGACCTGCTCATGCACATCAGCACCGCCATATCCGTACTGACCCAACTCGGGATCGGCCCCGCGGATCTGTTGGTGGACAAGGACACGACCTGGGAGAACTTCATCGGTTCCACGAGCCGCTACATTTCTGCCAAGTCGTACATCTACCTCAAGGTGCGCATCCTGTTCGACCCCCCGACATCCGGCTTCGTCCTCGACGCCTGGAAGTCCCACGCCTCCGAACTCGAGTGGCGTCTCAACATCCTTGCTGAATCCGCTCCGAAGGAGGTGCCACTACCGTGGTAGACATGACACAAGCTGCAATGGACCAGATCAACTCCCTCGCGCACTTCGGTGTGATGGGGATGCACTGGGGTCATCGAAAGAACGAGTCCAGCGGTTCCGCGCACATGCTCCTGGACCCTGCGACTGGTGAGATCTCCAAGGGGGTCTACCAGATCGGTAGCACCAAGGATCACGTGAACGCGCGCGAGGCTGCTCTCAACCCGATGCACGGGATGACGAACAAGGATCTCGAGACGGTCATCAAGCGGATGAACCTGGAGAAGCAGTACCGGGAACTCACCGCCGAGAAGTCGAACTTCGACAAGGGCAACGCCCAGGTGAAGAAGATCCTGACCTACACGAAGACCGCACAAGAGGTCCACGCGCTCTACAACAGCCCCATGGGTAAGTCGGCCGCTGCGATCCTTGTCGGTGCGATGAGCAAGGGCAAGTACAAGCCGAGGCGCGCAGTAACGCCATAATGGAAGGGGGTGAGCACGGTGCTTTCCAACACAGCAACACCGACGTACTACGGAAAGTTCCGTGCCGCCGTCATGCGCTCCGAGATCCCCGTCAGCATTGAAGTCGGCTTGGAGATGAACCGCATTGACCGGCTGATAGCTGATCCTCACTACTACTACGATGACAAAGCCATTGACGGGTTCATCGCTTATTGTGAGAACGAGCTAACACTCACTGATGGAGGTGATCTGCATCTACTCGACTCATTCAAGTTGTGGGCCGAGTCCCTGCTTTCCTGGTTCTACTTCGTCGAACGGAGCGTTTACGTTCCCGCGACCGAGGATCGGCAAGGCCACTTCGTAACGAAGAAAGTCAAGAAGCGACTCAAGAACAAGCAGTACTTGATTGTCGCTCGTGGTGGCGCAAAGTCGATGTATGCCTCGTGCATCCAGAACTACTTCTTGAACGTCAACACCGCGACGACCCACCAGATCACTACTGCTCCAACCATGAAGCAGGCAGACGAGGTGATGTCGCCGATCAGGACGTCAGTCACGCGCGCACGAGGACCCCTCTTCAAGTTCCTAACTGAAGGCTCTCTCCAGAGCACATCGGGGTCCAGAGTCAACCGCGCTAAGTTGGCTTCCACCAAGAAGGGCGTAGAGAACTTCCTGACGGGTTCGCTCGTCGAGGTCCGCCCGATGTCGATCAACAAACTGCAGGGTCTTCGACCTTTCTGTTCCACAGTCGACGAATGGCTATCTGGCGATGTCCGTGAGGATGTCATCGGCGCTATCGAGCAAGGCGCTTCCAAGTTGGACGACTACGTGATTGTGGCGATCAGCTCTGAGGGTACGGTCCGTAACGGCAGTGGCGACACTGTCAAAATGGAGCTAAGTATGATCCTCCGAGATGACCCCGACGCTTTCGACAACGTCTCCATCTGGTGGTACAAACTCGACAGCGTTGCAGAAGTCAACAATCCTGAGATGTGGCCGAAGGCACAACCGAACATCGGGCACACCGTCTCATACGAGGTTTACCAGCGTGATGTAGAGCGTGCAGAAGCGGCCCCCGCGGCCGCCAATGACATCCTCGCAAAGCGCTTCGGTATCCCCATGGAAGGGTTCACGTTCTTCTTCACGTATGAGGAAACCGAGCCGTTCAAACCGCAAAGATCTCGGCGCTTTGATGGATTGCGTTGCGCTATGGGCGCTGACCTTTCACAGGGCGATGACTTCTGTGCGTTCACCTTCCTCTTCCCGCTCAACAACGGAACTTTCGGGATCAAGACCCGGAGTTATATCTCGTCACGTACGTGGGAGGTCCTCCCCGCGGCTATGCGAATGAAGTACGACGAGTTCATCAAGGAAGGAAGCCTCATCGTTCTGCAAGGTACCATCCTTGACATGGACGAGGTCTACGAAGATCTTGATCGTCACATCCAAGAACGAGAGTACGATGTCTGTGCTTTCGGGTATGACCCCTACAACGCCAAGGAGTTCGTAGCCCGATGGGCGGAAGAGAACACGCCTTACGGCATCGAGAAGGTCATCCAGGGCGCTCGCACTGAGTCGGTTCCTCTCGGGGAACTGAAGCATCTCAGTGAACAACACGCTCTGATCTTCGACGAGCAACTCATGAAGTTTGCGATGGGCAACTCCATCGTGATCGAGGACACAAACGGCAACCGGAAGCTTCTGAAGCGCCGGCAAGACGCCAAGATCGACAACGTCGCAGCCATGATGGACGCGTTCGTTGCTTACAAGCTCAACAAGGATGCATTCGAATGACAAGGAAAGGAGGTGAGTATGGCTAATACCACAATAGGCGGCAAACTTCGGCATGCATGGAACGCGTTCCGAAGCGATGAAGCAAACCCCCGTTCACGGCAAGGTCTGGGTCCGGGCTACGGACTTCGGAACGACCGCATTCGGATGCGAGTGACGAACGAACGCTCGATCATCGCAGCGATCTACAACCGTATTGGGATTGACGTGGCATCGGTATCGATGTACCATATCCGTCTCGACGACAACGATCGCTACATCGAGACGATCAAGAGCTACCTCAACAACTGTCTGACCATCGAAGCAAACATCGACCAGGCAGCGAGTGCGTTCCGACAGGATATTGCGATGACGCTCTTTGATAAGGGTGTCTTGGCGATTGTGCCTGTCGATACGACGTTGAACCCGAACATCACAAGCGGATACGATATTCTCTCGATGCGAATCGGAGAGATCGTCGAGTGGTTCCCCCGAAAGGTCAGGGTCCGTCTGTACGACGAGAACGATGGTCAGTTCAAGGACATCATCGTTGACAAGTCGACAGTCGCGATCATCGAGAACCCGCTATATTCCGTCATGAACGAGCGCAACTCGACCCTCCAGAGGCTCATCGCCAAACTCAACATGCTCGACTCGGTTGACGAGCAGACCAGTTCCGGGAAGTTGGATCTCATCATCCAGCTGCCATACGTGATCAGGTCTGACACTCGTCGACAGCAGGCGAACGATCGGCGACAGGCTCTCGAGGACCAGCTGAAGGATTCCAAGTACGGCATCGGCTATGCCGACGGCACCGAAAAGATCACCCAGCTGAATCGCCCTGTAGAGAACAACCTCCTCAAGCAGGTCGAGTACCTGACTGAGATGCTCTACGGACAGCTCGGCATCACGAAGGAAGTACTCGACGGAACCGCTGACGAAGCGACGATGTTGAACTACTACGGCCGCACGGTCGAACCCATCCTTCGTGCAATCTCGGAAGAGATGAAGCGGAAGTTCTTGACGAAGACCTCGCGCACGCAAGGCCAGTCGATCATGTACCTTCGCGATCCGTTCAAGTTGCTGTCGGTCGCTGCTCTGTCTGAGGCTGCTGATTCGTTGTCCCGCAACGAGATCACTGCTCCTGACGAGATTCGTCCGTACCTCGGCTTGAAGCCGCTGAACAGCGCAACGTCTGGTGTCCCTGGCAACAGGAACATGAGTGCCGGAGCGCCTGGTTCGCCGTCAACAGTTGATCCGTCAGCTGCTGATCCGAACGTCGACCCGACTGCCGATCCCACAGCGACTGATACTGCTGGGGCTTCAGACGAGGAGTCGCTGATGGCTAGCGTCTTTGCTGGTCTGAACGCAGACATCGACAACATTCTCAAGGGTGGTGGTGATGGGACAGGCTGAAGAATTCCTGGCGCATTACGCCGATGAGAAGTACAACCCGCAGAAGGCGCATGACTACTACATGCGGGTTCGAAAGCTCAAAGGCCGCAAGCCCGCACATGCGCAAGCACACACCTCTGGGGCATCACGCCTGAAGAAAGTCGAAACCTCCAAGATTGCGTCGGCCCGAAAGAAGGCGGCTCACGAGCGGAAGCAGATCCAAGACAAGCTCAAGGCTTGGCTGAACACCAAGGATCTGGCAAACCCGGCAACCGTCAACCTGAAGGTACAGGCGTTCGAAACCAAGAACCAAAAGCAGGCCGCTTCTATGGACCTCGGTAAGGTTGCGAACGATCTGAAGAACGCCGTCGCAAAAGCTGAAGCTACCTACAAGCGTGAGTTGAAGAAGCTTCGCGCCAAACGCTGATACGAAAGGATCAAAATGGCAGTAACAAAGCCTGACTTCAGCGGATGGGCCACCAAGAATGACCTCGAATGCTCTGACGGCCGCACGATCCGTGCAAACGCCTTCAAGGTGAACGATGGTTTCACGGTCCCTCTGCTGTGGCAACACGGCCACAACGACCCCGAGAACGTTCTCGGACACGCCCTTCTCCAGAACCGGCCCGAAGGCGTCTACGCCTACGCATGGTTCAACGAGACCGAACGCGGCCAGGTCGCAAAGCAGCTCGTCGCACACGGAGACATCAACATGCTCTCCATCTTCGCGAACAAGCTCATCCAGAAGGGCAAGGACGTTCTCCACGGTGCAATCCGTGAGCTCAGCCTCGTCATCTCTGGCGCGAACCCCGGCGCCTACATCGACAACATCCTCTTGCAGCACGGTGATGACTTCACCCCTGTCGAGTCGGAGGCTGTCATCTACACCGGCTTGTTCATCGAGCACGCCGACTTCTCAGGGGAAGTCAACGTCTGGCAGCAGCCCGACTTCTCCGACGACCCCGAAGGAGCCTCCATGGCACACGCAGAAGGGGACAAGTCGATCCAGGACATCCTGGATACCTTCAATCCCGAACAGAAGGACGTCCTTCTGTACATGATCGAGGAGACCCTCAAGGGCGCCCCGACTGTGCAGCACTCGGACGATGACAGCGACGACGAAGACCTCGACGAGGACGACGCCGACGAGACCGACGACACCGACGACTCCACCGACGGTGACAACATCCAGCACGCCAACCAGGAAGGAAATCCCGTGCGCAACGTCTTCATGAACCACAACCAGGACACCGCTCAGCAGAGCCAGGGTGTCACGCTCTCCCACGCCCAGATGCTCACCATCGTCGAGGACTTCAAGAAGTCCGGCTCCTTCAAGGGCGCCTTCCTCGCGCACGCCGGCGAGTTCGGCATCACCAACATGGAGGACGTCCTCTTCCCCGACGCTCGCGTCACCTCCAACGAGCCGGAGCTCATCACCCGCCGGATGGCCTGGGTCTCCAAGGTCATCGATGGCTGCGTCCACTCCCCGTTCTCGCGGGTCAAGTGCGTCGTCGCCGACATCACCGCCGAGCAGGCCCGTGCCCGTGGGTACGTCAAGGGCAAGTTCAAGAAGGAGATGCTCCTGAAGGTCCTCAAGCGGGTCACTGGCCCGAAGACCTTCTACATCAAGGCCAAGCTGGACCGCGATGACATCACCGACATCACGGACATGGACGTCGTGGCCTGGATGAAGAAGCAGATGCGTCTGCTCTTCCTCGAGGAGACCGCACGCGCGATCCTGCTGTCCGACGGCCGGGCCATCGACGACGAGGACAAGATCGACGAGGAGCACATCCGCCCGATCATCAAGGAGAACTCGCTGTTCGCCCACCAGGTCGTCTACGACAAGGTCGCTTCTGCGGCTGCCGGCGACACCTTCGTGGACGCCATGCTGCGCGCTCGGAACGACTACAAGGGCTCCGGCGCTCCGACCTTCTTCACGACCAACGAGCAGCACGTCGCGATGCTGCTGCTCAAGGACGACAACAAGCGTCGGCTCTACAACTCGGATGCCGAGCTGTGCGCCGCGCTGAACGTCTCCGAGATCGTCGAGGTCGAGCCGATGGAGCAGATTCCGCACCTGCTCGGCGTCATCGTCAACCTGACCGACTACACCATCGGTGCCGACAAGGGCGGAGAGGTCAACTTCTTCGACGACTTCGACATCGACTACAACCAGCTCAAGTACCTGTACGAGAGCCGGCTGTCCGGTGCCCTGACCAAGCCCAAGTCGGCCCTGGTCATCTGGGAGGTCGGCCACGTTCCGACCGTCGAGTCCGTCGAGGACATGCTCCCGACCCCGGTTGTGCCCCCGGTCGGCGGCTGATCACGGCCCATGGCAAGGTACCGTGGTCTGATCGGCTTCGGTGAATCCACGGAAACTGCACCTGGAGTGTGGCGCGACACCATCACAGAACTTCCATATTCTGGCGATGTGCTAAGCGCCGCACTCCAGACGGAGTCCAGTGACAAAGTCAACACCGACCGAGTCATTGACAACTCCATCAGTGTCATAGGAAACGCCTACGCTTTTGAGCACCTCCTTGCCATTCGCTACATCATGTGGGCGGGGGAACGCTGGACGATTTCTCATATCGATCTGAAGCGCCCCCGCCTCATCTTGCGGATGGGAGGTGTGTACGATGGCCCGACGCCTCCAGCTCCAGAGCCTCCTGCAGGCACTGACTGATCCCGCGTTGCCCGTCTACTTCGAGCCCCCTACCAGCGACAAGATGTCATATCCTTGCATCACGTACGAACGTGACTTCGAGAAGACGTCTCATGCTGACAACCAGCCCTACGCGCGCAGGAAGCGATATTTGGTGACCGTGATCGACCGAGACCCTGACAGTCTCATCCCGGACATGGTGGCAGATCTCCCTTCAAGCTCGTTCAACAGGGGTTTCAAGACCGAAGGCCTCAACCACAGCATTTACACCCTGTTCTACTGAAAGGAACACAATGAGCAAGCTCGTCTGGGATGCCACTGGCACCCGCAAGTTCGAGAACGGCGTCGAGAAGGGCGTCCTCTACCCGCAGAACGCGTTGGGCCTCTACCCGCTGGGCGTTGCTTGGAGCGGTCTGACGACCGTCACCGAGAAGCCCTCCGGCGCCGAGTCCAACAAGCAGTACGCGGACAACCGCGTCTACGCCAACCTGATCTCCGCAGAGGAGTTCGCCGCCACCATCGAGGCGTTCTACTCGCCGGTCGAGTTCGATGCCTGCGACGGCACCGCAACCCCGTACCCCGGTGTCAGCGTCGGTCAGCAGCCCCGGAAGCCCTTCGGGTTCTGCTACAAGACCAAGATCGGCAACGACATCGACCCCGACCTCGGCTACAACCTGCACGTCGTCTACGGCGCCATGGCTGCTCCCTCGGAGCGTGCCTACACGACCATCAACGACTCGCCGGAACTGACGGCCCTCAGCTGGGACCTCTCGACCGACAAGGTCGACATCCCCGGCCTCAAGCCGTCCGCCATCATCACCATCGATTCCACGGCGACCGATCCGGTCAAGCTCGCGGCCCTCGAACTGGTGCTGTACGGCGATGTCGCAGTCGACCCGCGCCTGCCCCTCCCGGCGGAACTGTTCGGCCTGATCGGAACCGTCCTCACCGACGCCACTCCGGTTGCTCCGACCTACGTCCAGGGCACGCACACCGTCACGATCCCGGTCACCGCCGGCATCGACTACCAGGTCGACGGCGTCACCAAGGTCGCCGGTGCTCTCGTCATCACGAAGACCACCACGGTCATCGCGGTCCCGAAGGCCACCTACAAGCTGGCCGCCGGCGTCGACGACGACTGGACGTTCATCTACTGATCCGTCCCTGAAAGGAGACCAGAGAATGCTAACCATCACAGTCCCCGCAATCGAAGGCTACAACGATGCAACAGAAGTGTTCGTCGAACTCGAGCCCGCGGTTGTCCTGACCCTGGAGCATTCTCTGGTCTCCTTGTCAAAATGGGAGGAGCTTCACGAGAAGCCCTTCCTTAACGATGACGAACGGACTGACGAGGAAGCGCTTACCTACATCCGGTGCATGCTCTTGACACCCGATATTCCTCAGTCAGTTCTCGACAGACTCTCTCAAAAGAACCACGACGACATCGGCGAGTACATCTGCAAGAAGATGACTGCTACGTGGTTCGCAAAGTCGATTGGTCCGGCAAGTCGAGAAATCATCACTGCCGAGATCATCTACTACTGGATGTTCACCCTGAGCGTCCCGATGGAGTGCCAGTATTGGCATCTCAACAAACTGTTGACACAGATTCGTGTCTGTAACGAGAAGCAATCTCCGAAGAAGCGGATGTCTCGTCGTGACACACTGGCTCAACAGAAGGCCATCAACGAGGCACGCCGTGCGAAGTTCGGAAACCAAGGCTAGAAGGGAGGCATCATGACACAACTTGTTTGGCGTGTAGCGGGCGATCGTCGATTCGAAGCAGGACTCGATCGTGGGGTTCTGTACCCACCGACCGGCAACGGCGTGGTCTGGAACGGCCTCACCTCTGTCAAGGAGAATTCCCCAGGTGGCGACGTCACGTCCTACTACATGGACGGAGTCCGCTACCTCAACATCGTCGGGTTCGAGGAGTTCGATGCGGTGCTCGAGGGTTTCTCTTGCCCCGACGAGTTCTTGGACCTGCAAGGCATGCCCTCAAACGGCAAGGGGTTGTTCTTCACTGCACAGCCCCACAAACCTTTCGGTCTCTCGTACCGGACCGGTCTCGGCAATGATCTTGTCGGTGTTGACTACGGCTACAAGCTGCACGTGGTCTACAACGCCATATCTGAGAGCGCCGGAAAGTCGTACGAGACAATGGGCGACTCCCCGAGTCCGATCAAGTCGACTTGGAACATTGCGACGGTCCCCGTTGCGATCACTGGGCGTCGACCGACCGCGCATCTCATCATCGATTCCACGAAGGCTTCCCTCGCTGCGATGACCGCCGTCGAGAACATCCTCTATGGGACTGCCGGAACCAATCCGCGCATCCCCACGGTGGTTGAACTTCTCGCCCTTCTCGTCTAGGAGCTCTCATGACCAAACTTGTGTGGGATCAATCGGGTCTACGCGGATTCGAGATCGGCGTGACAAAGGCCGTTCTATATCCTGTGGGAAGTTCTCCATTGGTTTGGAACGGTCTTCTCTCCGTGAAAGACAACTCTGTTGGTGGAAAGAGCACTTCATATTTCATCGACGGGCAGCGCTTCATGACAGACATCTCGCCAGAGGCTTTCACTGCCGGAGTAGAGGCTTATATCTACCCGGACGCTCTCACACAAGGTCCATTCGGTATGACGTATGTCACACAGCTCGGTAACGACCTGGATGGCACAGCTCATGGTTACCAGATTCATCTCTTGTACAATGTGCTTGCGTCATATTCTGAGAAGAACTACCAGAGTTCTGGATCTAAGTCCGAGACGACAACCTTTGGTTGGGATCTTGCCACGACCCCCGTGAAGATCGACGGAATGTTCCCGACCGCGCATCTCATCATCGATTCTACGAAGACTCGTCCCGGATTGCTCGCTGACTTTGAGGCGATCCTTTACGGGACGGCTGGTACTGCTCCGCGTCTACCAACGCCAGCAGAAACCATATTCTTCTTCGATGACTGGTGCATCGTCAGGATCACAGACAACGGGGATGGCACTTGGACTGCGACTGGACCTGACAGCATCATCACGATGTTGGATGCGAACAACTTCCAGATCGCATACGAGACTGCCATATTTGTCGACGCAGACAACTACACGATCAGTTCTTACTAACCCGAGGAGGGTCAATGGCTACAATCACCGGCATGACTTCCGCGGCAATGGCGCTGATCGCGAACGCTTCGATCGTCTCTGCCAGACTTGTTGGCACGAACCTTGTGTTGACAACTCGGGGCGGAACCGACATCAACGTCGGTAATGTGCAGGGTATCCAGGGGATTCAAGGCCCTGTCTGGGTTCCTAACGCTGGAGGTGTGCAAACAGCTACTGATAGTTGGGATACGATCCTCACACAAGGTCTGCATCCGAATCTAGTTCTTGGATCGCAGCCTCAAGGACCTGGTACGCCTGTCTACTACTACGTGACGAACTACACATACGGCGGGTCTGGTGGGAACAGGACGCAAGTCGCTATCCCCTACTCATCCACCGATGTCTACCCGATAGTCATGCGCAGTCGATATGCTGGTGTCTGGTCGGTCTGGAGTCTTTCGACACCAGTGCAGGCACGCCTGAAGATGACGAAAACCACAGTCGGCCATAATGCGGCCGGATCTGCCTATACGGCTGATACGTGGAACAGACTCTCTGGTACGACGTTGACATACGCCACCGGGATGTCTGCCGACACAGCCACTGGGATCGTCACAGTTGGTACCGCTGGTAACTACGACATTTTGTACCAGAATCGTTTCCAGAGTTACGGTTCTGTGTATGACCGGACGATAGCCATCGTCAAGGGCTCTGTACAACCAGACGCCACAGGGTCAAACGTGCTTGGTTCGGTCCTAGTCAGTTCTTCTGGCTGGTTGGTTCTACAGGCGAATGCCCAAGACATACCGCTGCTAGCAACCGACACGGTCACGTTCTGGATTCGATCGACAACGGGATCGACAATGAACGCCGCCAGTACAGCAGTCGCGGGTTGGACGTTCGCCACACTAACTCGTAGAAGTTAACAACGGAAGGGACCTCATGATCACATTCTCGGCCAAAGGTTCCTTCAAGAACTTCGAGACGTACTTGACGAAGAATCGGAAGAGTTCCATATTCTCGATCCTCGACAAGTTGGGTCGCGCGGGCCAAAACGCGCTGGCGTCAGCCACTCCGGCGGCTACTGGATTGACTGCCAACTCATGGACGTATGAGGTGAATGAGTCGGGGGGCGTCTACTCAATTACGTGGAGTAACTCCCACACTGTTGACGGCGTCCCCATCGCCATCCTCTTGCAGTACGGTCACGGCACGGGCACGGGTGGATACGTGGCTGGTCGAGATTACATCAACCCAGCATTGAAGCCCATATTCGACAAGATCTCTACGGATGTATGGAAGGTGGTGACCGCATGAGTGGAAACATCGACGAGAAAGTCGTAGTCGCCAAGTTCGACAATGCCATGTTCGAGAAGAACGTGCAGCAAACCCTCACATCCCTTGATGGCTTGAAGAAGGGGATGGACCTCAGCAAAGCGACCAAGAGCCTCGGAGATCTGGACTCTGCTGGAAAGCATTTCTCACTCGCGGGAATCGCAACAGGGGTAGACACAATCGCCCAGAAGTTCAATGCGATGAGCGTCGTCGCAGTCACCGCCCTTGCGACCATCACCAATCAGGCGGTAGTACTTGGTCAGAAGATGGCGTCCGGCTTCATGCAGCCGATGCAGGCCGGCTTCGCCGAGTACGAGAACAAGATGCAGACCGTTCAGACGATGCAGGCCAACACTGGCGCGTCGATGAAGCGCATCAACAAGACCCTCCAGCAGATGGCAGACTACGCCAACCTGACGGTCTACAGTTTCGGTGACATGGCCCAGAACATGGGTCTATTCACTGCCGCTGGTGTAAAACTCGAGCCCGCGATGAAGGCCATCATGGGTATCGGTAACCTTGCAGCAATGTCTGGCTCGAGTAGTCAGCAGGCGGCAACCGCGATGTACCAGCTCTCGCAGGCACTTGCGTCGGGTACGGTCCGCCTCATGGACTGGAACTCCGTGCAGAACGCTGGCATGGGTGGCAAGGTCTTCCAGAACGCTCTGGTCCGCACTGCCTCTCTGCACGACAAGACGGTCTCCGGGATGATCAAGAAGGAAGGAAGCTTCCGTGAGTCCCTCAAGAGCGGATGGCTGACCTCCAAGGTCCTGACAGACACTCTGAACCAGATGACCGGCACCATGTCCAAGAAGCAGATCGAGGCCCAGGGTTACACGAAGAAGCAGGCCAAAGCGATCTGGGACATGGGTAACAAGGCTCAAGAAGCAGCCACGAAGGTCAAGACCTTCTCTCAGTTGCTTGAGACCATCAGTTCGAACAACGCTACCGGTTGGGCAAACTCCTGGCAGATCGTGATCGGTGATCTCAAAGAGGCGCGAGCGCTCTTCTCTGAGATGAACGACAAGGTCGGCAAGTTGATGTCTCGCTCTACCGACTCTCGGAACGACCAGTTGCAGACGTGGAAAGACCTGGGTGGCCGTAAGGCGATCGTCGATGGTCTGCGAAACGCGTTCAACGCCCTCATGAGGGTCGTCGATCCAATCGTAAAGGCGTTCGGTGAGGTCTTCCCGCCTTCCCTGGGGAAGAATCTGTACGCCCTGTCGGTTGGGTTCCGAAACTTCACAGCGGGATTGGTGCTGAGCAAGGACCAGAGCAAGGGCGTTCATGACGCCTTCGTCGGGATCTTCTCAACCATCAAAATAGGAGTAGACATCCTCTCCGGAATTGGTCAAGTTGTCGGCAACGGCCTTGGCAAATTGTGGGATCTGCTTTCTTCCCTGGGCGGTTTCGTCACGCCCGTTGTGACCTTCTTCTCTTCGGTGACTGCTGGCGGTAATGCTGCGGCAGACGCATCGGACGGGATCTCGAAGTTCTTCTACTTCATCACTCAGATGCAGAACGGGATCTTCGAACCCATCATTGCGAAGTTGAAGGAGCTCGCTGCAGGCTTCGATGAGTTCCTGAACAAGGGCGATCTCGCAGCGGACTTCCGAGCGAAGATGGCTCCTGTCATCGCGTTCTTCGACCAGCTCCGATCCAACGTAGTAACTGATGTGTCGACCGCTCTGAATGGTCTGCCAGGCGCTGTAAGTGGTGCTTGGAACTGGATCATCGGGGCAGTCAAGAACGTCTGGGACTTCTGCACCAAGGCCGGTTCTGCGCTGAAGGATGCGTTCTCTGGTATCGGTGGTGCTCTTACAGAGGGCATGAAACACATCGATCTGGCGACCGTCCTAAACATCATCAACACGGGTCTCTTCGCCGCCATGACGATCGGGATCATCAAGTTCGCCAAGGGCTTCAAGGGCTTCTTCAGCGGGATCTCTGATGCGATTGAGGGGCTCACCAAGACCCTCTCCGCCATGCAGAACAACCTGAAGGCTGGCTCGATCATGGCGATCGCCGGTGCAATCCTGCTCCTCGCAGGTGCCGTACTGGTTCTGTCTCTCGTAAAGCCTGAGAACCTTCTGGCCTCCATCGCTGCTCTGGGTGCACTCTTCGCGGAGTTGCTCGGATCGATGGCCATATTCCAGAAGATCGCTGGTGATAAGGGAATCAAGGAGATGCCGATCATCTCGGCGTCGTTGGTCATGCTTGCTGGTGCATTGCGCATCCTCGCTGGCGCGGCGCTTATTCTCGGCGGAATGGATCAGGACAAGATGGTCCAAGGTCTGATTGCCGTGACGATCCTCCTAGGTCTGCTCGTTGCTGCCGCTGAGGCGCTCAACGGGCTTGACGCGGACTTCGTTGCGACAGCTGGATCGATGATCCTCATTGCGGGCGCACTTGCGGCACTTGCTGGTGTCGTTGCCATATTTGCGGTCATGCCTCTTCCGGCCCTTGCACAGGGTCTTGGAGCTGTGACTGCGATGCTGGCTCTGATGGTCGGCTCCGCTGTGGTCCTGTCGAAGTTCGCCAAAGAGATGGCAATGTCTGCTGTTGGAATGCTGGCTATGGCGGCTGCTCTCGGGCTGTTGGCCAATGTGGTGATTGTCCTCGGACTGTTGCCGCTTGCTATCTTGCAACAGGGGTTCATCTCTGTCGGCATCCTGATGGCGCTACTTGTCGGCGCTGCTGTTCTGCTGTCGAAGTTCGCTCCAGACATGGTGCTCTCGGCGGTTGGTCTGATGGCCATGGCTGCTGCTATCGGACTCATGGTCAACGCGGTAGTCATATTGGGCATGCTCCCGATGGACAAGTTGATCCAGGGGTTCATCGCAGTTGCAGCACTGATGGCGGTTCTCGTTGGAGCAGCAATGCTCATGACGACAGCTCTCCCCGGTGCTGTAGCAATGCTGGCCGTGGCTGGTTCGCTGCTTATCCTGACGTTCGCCGTGATGCTGTTGGCAGCGATTCCGATGGCAAACATCGTGACTGCGTTGTTCGCCCTCATGGGGGCGATCATCATGTTCGCGTTCGCAGCAGCGATGTTGACACCCGTTATTCCGTCAATGCTGGCTCTGGCTGGCGGTTTGGCCCTCATGGGTTTGGCTGTCCTGGCTGTCGGCGCCGGAATGATGTTGCTTGCCGTGTCTACTGCCCTGCTTGGTCCCGCTCTCCAGCTTCTGGCTGTTGGGTTGACTGCGCTTGGGCAGAACCTTGGCACGATGGGTAATGCAATGTTGGTGCTTGCAGGCCTTGGTGTTGCGCTTGGGATATTTGCCGTCGGTGCTGCATTGGCCGGCGGTGCGTTCATCATCCTGGGCATGGGTCTACTCATGGCTGCCGCAGGGCTTCTGGCTCTCGGTTTTGCTAGCATCATCGCGGTCACGGGACTTGCGAGTTTCGTGATGGGTGTTCAGCAGGTATTCCCCCTCATGGGAAATATCGCGCTGCTGGGTGCTGCACTTCTGGCATTCGGCGCTGGCGCTATCGTTGCTGGGATTGGCATGATCCTTGTTGGTACAGGTGCGATGATGATGGCCGCCGGTCTCATGATGCTCAACGTAGCCGCCGCAGGCGGTGTCGAAAGCATCGGATTGATCGTTGGTGCATTCACCGCTCTGGGCTGGCAGATCCCCGCAATGCTCGGTGTAGGTGCGGCTTTGGTCGTGCTAGGCGCAGGCGCTCTGGCTCTCGGAGCTGGAGTTCTGTTGCTCGGCTCGGGTGTCGCTCTACTCGGAAGCGGAATGCTGTTGTTGGGTGTCGGTGCGAACCTTGCAGCAGGGGCCGTTCAGATGATCGTCGATGCGTTCGGAAAGCTTGCTCCTGTGAAGGACCAGGCAGTTGGCGTCGCCGGTTCTGTCAACACGATGTCGGGATCGTTCACAACTCTGTCTGGGGCTATTGGTGCGGCTGACATAGCCATCAGTGTCCTCCAGGCGGGCATGAACGATATTTCGAGCAAGGTCTCGTCGACGGGGAGAAGCATTGAGAGCGCTACGGGGCTCTTCAAGAGTTTCGCCTCATCGGTGGACAGCTCGATGACGACGGCAACGACGAAGGCAGGAACGAGCGTCGACAAGTTCGTCAAGACCGTAAGTACGAAGCTCAAGGACTCGTCCAAGGACTTCAAGACGGCCGGCAAGTCTGTCGGCAAGGCAATCGACGATGGTCTGGTATCTGGGATGAACGACCACACAGGTCCTGTATATTCCAAGGCTCGAGAGATCATCCGCACTGCGATCAACGAGATGAAGAAAGAAGCCGATAGCCATTCGCCGTCCAAGGAAACCGCCAAGATCGGTGGATGGATGAGCGACGGGCTTGGTAACGGCATGACCGACAACATCAAGGTGGTTGAACGAGCTGCAACTGGAGTCGCTGGAGGGGCCATCTCGGCCCTGAAGAAGGCTCTTGAGCAGGCATCGACACTCAGTGTCTCTGAGATGGACATGACTCCGACCATTCGGCCGGTGTTGGATCTGTCTGCTGTGAAGAAGGACGCAAACACGCTGTCTTCTGTTCTTGGCATGCCGTCTATCCCGGTCCGTGACGCATATTCTGCGGCTGCGAGCATCTTGGAGAACCGTCAGGCCGCCGAACAGGCTGCTGCTGTTGCTGCTGAACCACAGGTTGTACAGCAGACTGATGTGTCTGTGACGCAGAACAACTACTCACCGAAGGCGCTCACGCCAATCGAGATCTACCGTCAGACCAACAACGTGGTCGCTAAGCTGAAGGGATAGAGGATGATAACACAAGTAAACGTCACCAACGACCGTGGCACTGTGCTGCAACTTCCGCTCTCCGGCGTAGGCCTCACGTACCCGGTCAAGGATATTTCGGGTCTCGGCCCTGGCAAAGCGACGTTGGACGCAGGCAAGTATGGGACGGCGCTAACAAGCGACGATTTTCGGGGTTACCAGGGTGAGAGGCGGAACATCGTCCTCACTCTGGGCCTCGAGCCCAACTACGCAACCCAGACAGTAGCGAGCATCAGGAAGGCTCTATATTCCTGGTTCACCCCACTGTCGTACGTCAAGTTGGAGTTCGTCTCCGATGACATGGCGACAGTCCAGATCGCAGGCTGGGTTGAGTCCGCAGAGCCATCCATATTTGCACAGGAACCGGACATGCAGATTTCGATCATCTGTCCGATCGGTTACTTCACCGATCCTGTGCTGAAGACGGCCAGCGGCGCCGGAACAGCGGACACCACGACACGGATCACAGTTCCCTACAATGGAACGATCCGCAACGGGTTCCTTCTGGAACTCACGTTGACTTCGCCCATGAAGTACTTCGTCATCAGCAACAACTCGACAACGGACGAGGTTCTCTCGATCGTATATTCGTCGACGACGGACATGCCAGGAGCAAGCACAGCAAAGGTGTCGACAATCCCTGGTAGCAAGTACGCAGTCTCATATTCTGCGTCCTGGGCCGGGGGGCAGTTGTCACTTCTCAGCTACATCGATCCGGCGAACGACACTTGGCCGCTCCTTCGCAAGGGGGATAACCTCTTCTCGGTTCGCGTCGCGTCTGGTGAAGTCATTTCCTACACGCTCAAGTATTACGAGTTGTATGGAGGTCTGTGATGCAAGATCTCTTCATACTAGACCCCACCAACTTCATGCGGATCGCCGTTCTCGACGATTACGTGTCGCTTGTCTGGGCAGAACGGTTCGCTGAGATCGGGGATTTCACGCTCACAGTGAACTTCACAAAGACGTACCAAACGCTGTTGAAGAATGGCGTCATGCTGTCTCTCGGCCCGAACGACTACGTGGATGATGGTTACGCAGCACTCACGGGCGTCGAAGAAGTGATGATTATCGAGAAGACGGAAGTAAAAGATGACGATGGTGGCGGAACGCTGCTTATCCTGACTGGCAGGTCTCTCCTGTCTGTTCTTGAGAAGCGGGTCACTGGCCCTGCTTTGACGCCATCTGGATCTGCCTACGACAACGGCGCAGCAACAACCGCCGATGCTGTGGCTATTCAACTCGTCACCGACTCGTGTGGGGCCACAAGCCCTCTTTCGAGTAATGACGTCATCCCGAACTTGAACTTTGGCCAGAAGGGAACCACGATGTACGTCGTTGACCTGACAATCAAGGTTGGACAGCTTTATGAGAAGATCAAAGAACTCGCTGACGCTTATGACTTTGGGTTTGCTCTCAGGATCAAACGCGTCCCGGATTCCTTCTCCTCTAACGGCATATCCAACTTCAACGTCTGGTTCACAACGCGATTGGGGACGAATCGGTCGATACAACCGAACCCTTTGACCATCGATCGAGAGCCAGTTCTGTTCTCTGCAGATCTTGGAACTATTGACCAACTCGACGAGATCAGTTCCATCACGGAGTACTACAACGCGGCCTATGTCTATGGTAAGGACAAGGCTGTGATCGTTGAGGATTCAGAAGGACCATTTACCGGATGGGCTCGAAAGGTGCTCTACGTCGACGCCAGCGATCTTACTGGTACAACGACGAGTGTCACCGATAAGTTGACCAACCGGGGTCTCATCGCCCTCAAGAAGCAGAAGGTCACTAACGCAATTGACGGCGTAGTTCCTGATGACAGTGTCTACAAGCTCGGCGTCCATTACTACTTGGGCGATTACGTGCAGGTGCGCAGTCGCACGGGAACGAAGTACGTCATGCAGGTCATGGAGTATGTCCGCTCTTTCGATGCGAATGGATCGAGAGGATATCCTACTCTGACCGCGACCGACAAGACGTTTGGCGGAGGTTTCATTGGCATCCCACTTCCCGGTGGTGGTAGTGGTGGAATCACGCTTCCAATCGTCCCTCCGAAGTACATTTAACATGACTATCGGAACTTACCAAGGCCATAGCAGCCACCCCCTAGCCGCCACTACCTGATATGGACACGTCCTTGAACACGATAGAGCTAGTCGTAACCATAATCGCTTCGTTCATAGCGTCTTCTGGTTTCTGGGCCCTCATCATGAGGGTTCTTGACAAGAAGAGCGCTACCACGCAGTTGATTCTCGGCCTCGCCCACAACCAAATTGTCACGCTCGGAATGCAGTACATCGAACGCGGTATGATCACTGCTGACGAGTATGAGGACTTCGTGAAGTACCTCTACAAGCCTTACGCCGCTCATGGCGGCAACGGGCTTGCCGAACGTGTCATGAAGGACATCGAGCAGTTGCCAATCTGTACCGGAACCATTGTCTCCCCGAAAGGAAAACCGTATGTCCCAAGTCCCTTCTGTATCGACCCCGTCAACCCCGATCTTTCTGCTGGGCGACGGAGTGTATGACGTCCTCAAGTGGATCGTCGCGATCGTCCTTCCGGCGCTCGGAACGGCCTACTACGGCCTCGCCATGCTGTGGCACTGGCCCTTTGTGACTGAGGTGAGCGGCACCATCCTGCTGATCACCGCGCTTCTCGGCACAGTCCTGGGCGTCAGTTCCGCCGGTTACAAGAAGACCGACGGCGACGGCACGATGACGATCAACTCGGCAGACCCCTACAGCGGTGTTGCCACCTTCGCCTTCAACTCCGATCCCACTCTCAAGAACGGTCGGCACGTCCAACTGAAGGTT
>Ga0302287_10000169_pt1 | contig 40950 bp, 31 predicted proteins | sample III_Fen_E2_4_FD_200452 | JGI IMG/M metagenome (GOLD analysis project Ga0302287, IMG submission 200452) | Peat permafrost microbial communities from Stordalen Mire near Abisko, Sweden - III_Fen_E2_4 | ecosystem: Environmental > Terrestrial > Soil > Wetlands > Permafrost | place: Sweden: Abisko... | reverse complement strand
CGGGGGTTCGAATCCCTCCACTCCGAGAAAAAAGCATCTACGAAAGTAGGTGCTTTTTTCGTAGGCAGTGGAGGGATTCGAATGTATAAACCCAATCCCTCCACTCCGAGAATCGCGAGCCCACGTGTAGAGTAAAAATTGGAGATGGCGACCGCATAGCGAGCCATCGACGGCGAGCAGTGGACAATGAGATTGTGCATGACCATCTACGAAAGTAGGTGCTTTTTTCGTAGGCAGGGCGGCTCTTTCCCACGGCTTTCTAAAGAGACTACTTTTTACCCCATGTTGAATGTTTCAAAAGGTGCTTGGTTGTTTTCGGTACTCGGTCTGCTCTTGTTTGGGTGCCGCATGCCAACGCCAATGGAATATTCCATCGACAAGGCTTACGTGGAACATGGGCGCATCGATTTGGGGCACCGAGTGTTGACCGCTCCTTTGGCGCTAGAGGGCATGTGGGAATTTCATTGGGATACCTTAGCGACTCCAGAGGTTCTCGCTCATATTCCTGCTCCGCACCACTATGCTCCAGTACCAGGCTCTTGGGAACTGTTTGAACCGAGGGCGTTTTCTAAGACAGGGTATGGAACTTACCGCTTAGTGATAGTGAATCCACCTCCAGACCTGCACTTGTTTTTATTGCATGCCCGCTGTGCCTATAGTTTGTATGTAAACGACCGATTGGCGGCATCAAATGGCCTGGTAGGGGAATCAGCGAAATCCGCTTATGCCGAGTATCGCCCTGAATTGATTACGCTTGGAAGCTACAAGGATAGTGTGGAGCTTGTGATCCAAGTGTCCAACTTTACCCACCGAGCTGGTGGCATTGCCAATCAAGTGGTGATTGGCTCTGAAGCCGTGTTGAGCGAGATCCGCACCAACTCTATGATTTTAGACGCTCTGATGGTGGGGGCTTTTCTGTTATTTGGCGTTTATCATCTGATTCTGTTTGCTTTGCACCGCGATACTTCCTCTCTTTGCTTTGGATCGTTTTGCTTTTTCATGGCTTTACGCACCATGACCATGGGAGAAATCCTGATCAAAAATATGGTACCGAACCTAGGGGCAGAAACCTTGTTAAGGCTAGAGTATTCGGCGCTATTTGGCTTTAGCCTGTTCATTATTTACGAGCGACAATTATTTCCCAAAATTGTGAATCGCGTGGGTGTGCTGAGTGTGGTTTCGTTCAATGTGGTCTTGTTGGTTATGACTTGGTTGTTACCCGCGCCGCTCTTTACACACACCGTAATTTTTTGGCAGTTGTCATGTCTTTTAATAATCCTTTTTGGCTCTTATGATTGTGTTGTGGCGGTTCGTCGTCGAGTGCCCGATGCCAAGGTGTTTTCACTGGGTGTTGTGGTGATTGTGATGAGTGGAATGAACGATATTTTGCGCGTCTCTGGCATCGTTCATACCTTTGAAACGGTTCCCCTTGCGATATCCATTATTCTGATCTTTCAGTCCATGATTTTGTCGCGGCACTTTTTGCGCGCGGTGACAAGTGTGCGAACTCTTTCGAGTGAGTTAGAACAAAAGACCAAACGCGAGCGTGAGTTACGGCGACTGCAATTGTGTTTGCAAGGGATGCTTGATTCTGTTGATGTGGCACTTGCCGCGAGTTTAGAAGATGGGCATGTGCTATTCTGCAATGTCCGTTTTCGCCAGGAATATGAGGTGGTGGGTGATTTGCAGGCAAGCAATATCCAAGAGTACCTCCATACCAATGTTGGTGCGGGACCTTGGTTAGGAACGCGTGGCGAAAGCATTACCCAGAGTGAGATGGACATGGACGGTGAAATTGTGCAGATCTATTTGGCGCTGTTTCCTAACAAGTCTTACGATGTCCAGAGCGCCCGCGATGTGGTTCGCCAATGGGAAGGTTTGCCTGTGCAACCCGTTACTCCCCTTCTGACGGCTTCGCAAGATGCGCTTTCTGAACAAGTCCCAGTAGCCCAAGACCCAGAGCAAGCCAAGCGTGCTTTAGGGGTTGAACTGTTAAATGCATCATTGCAATTCTGGGTTTCTACGACTGGGAAATCAAAGTTCGACTTGGCACGCGAGTCGGAGCTTTGGAGGGTAGATGTGAATCCAGATGGTTGGGAAAGGGCGCGAACTCTTGACCGCTACTTGGACGAAGCCACCGTGCCCGAGCACCCTCGCTGGCGCAATGTAGTGAAGGCGGCGGAGTTCGTTTTGAGCTATTCAGCAGAGAAGCGCCCGGGCTGGGACGATTTGCATGCTCGCTTACTCGCATTCCGAAAAGTCGTTTAATTTCGCGTATTTCGCCATGTTTCCCGATTTTGTCAATTTTGTCAATGGAATTCTATGGACAAAATGTGAGTGCAAAAGCATTTTTATCGAGTTTAATTGGCATCACACCAATGAGGTCTCCCTGTGAAGCTACGATCCTTGTTCCTCGCTCTTCTTTCTGCGTTGCCTGCTTTTGCGGCCTTTGACGTTCATCTTGCGGGCCAAGTGCTTGACGCTTATGGCTCCCCAGTGGTGGGGGTCGAGGTACAGCTCAAGGATGGTGACCTCAAGGCGGTGAGCGATGCTGAGGGCAAATGGAGCTTGGTGCACGAAATTGCTGATGAGGCGACGAACCTGCAGAATGCACGCCTAGCTACGGGGCCTTTTTCTTTACAGTCCGATGTGTATAACTTGCTGGGGCGTAAAATGAACGCTTCGCAGCTTGCGCAGGGGGTGTACATTCTGCGCGATGCCGCAGGTGCAAGTGTGCAGAGTAGGCGCCTAGCCAAGGCCGCGGGCGAACAAGATTCGCTGATTGTGAACTACCAGGGTGCTGAGGTGGGGCGCGTGGCGGTGGTTGACCTGCTGCAGCTAAGCCCAGTGGATATGACCTTGGTAACGGTGAGCCCCTTGGTGATTCCTGCCGAGGCGAAAGGGACGGCGGGTACATACAAGATTCTTCTAGGTCAGACATTTCATGTGACCTTTCAATACGATGAGCTGCAATGGTTGCCTGCATGGCTGACGGTGGGTTCTACACAAACTCCTGCGCAGGGCAAGACCTTTCCAGTGCGCTTGGCAAGTGTCCTAGATACAAACGTGACGCTTACACTAACAAACCGTAAGCAGAGCATTTCTTTTGCTGCCTTGGATGCCGTCACATACGGTGATGATTTTTTGGCCTCGGCAACGACGAGTTCGGGGCTTGCGGTGCAATGGAAGTCGAACACGGACTCGGTTTGTACGGTGACGGGTGCCATGGTGCATTTGGTGCGCGTAGGTAAATGCGAATTGGTGGCGAGCCAAGCGGGCGACACAAACTACTTTGCCGCAACAGACGTGAGCCATTCATTTCTCGTTAAGCCCAGAATGCTTACGGTGGCGGGCACGGGAACGGTGGTCACGAAAGCCTTTGATAGCAATGTGGATGCTAGCCTCGTTGCAGGCACCCATTACCAACTCGTGGGTGTTGTGGGGAATGATCAAGTCGCGATCAATGTGACAGGGCAATACAATAATGCGAACGTATTGCAAGCAAACAAGGTTTTTGCGGTGTATACAAACGAGCTGAGTGGAGCCCAGGCGGGCAACTATTCCATAAACGCGGCAAGCCTTGAACTGACTGGTGCGGTGATTCCGAAAGAAGTCTTTGTTGCAGCGGCCAACAAATCCAAGATCTATGGTGATGCCGATCCAGAACTAACCAAGGCACTCTGCTGAAGGCCAACAGCGCACTCTGGAACACTCCAGGAACCGACCTGTACGGCTTCTCGGCGCTGCCAGGAGGTATCCTTGCCGCAGGTGCTTCCCAATTTTACAACATAGGTTTAACAGCGAATTTTTGGGCCTGGTATAATACTGTGGGTTTTACCAATTCGTTCGCTTTGTTGAGCGCCCCAACAGTATCATTTATCGGCAATTCTACCACCGCTGATGGCCTCTCTGTTCGTTGTGTTTTGGGTAATATTTCATGGAATCGTAATTAATCCAAGGTTCGTTTATGTTTTCAAAAACCAACGCATCGCTTAGATCACAAATTTTCGCGCTCCTTCTTTTCTTTCCCTTTTCGACCTTTGCGGCCTATGATATTAACCTTGCTGGCCAGGTGTTGGATGCATCGAATGCACCGATTCCAGGTGTCGAGGTGCAGCTTAAAGATAGCGACCTCAAGGCGGTGAGCGATTCCAATGGCCAATGGACCTTGGTTCATTCCGTGGAACTTTATAACAATCCCGCGTCGATTCAGGAAGGTATGCGGCGAAAGTCCCTGAGCACAACGAGCTCCATTTACAACGTAATGGGACGCCAGTTAGAGGATTCTCATTTGGCGCAGGGTGTGTATATTCTGCGCGAATCAGTAGAACCCTTACTGCAGCACAGTCAGTACCTAGCCAAGTTCGCTGGTGAAATGGATTCTCTCATTGTCAGTTACCAAGGCAGCGTGGTTGGCCGCATTGCCGTTGCCGATCCACTCCAAGCAGATCCATTGCGTATGACTTTGGTGACGGTGAGCCCCTTGGTGAGCCCTGCGGAAGCACAAGGGACCGCGAGTGCCTATACCACGCTAGTTGGCCAACAGGTACAAGTGAATTTTCAATACGATGAACTGCTTTGGGGCCCCACTTGGCTTTCTGTGGGCAACACAAAGACCGCAGCTACGGGGAAAACGTTTTCGGTGCTATTGAGCAATGCTACCGATTCGGTGACGCTTGCCTTGGTGAGCCGCAAGCAAACCATCGCGTGGGGTAGTTTAGATGCAATCCCCTATGGCAGCCCCGATTTTAAGGTTAATGCCACGGTCGAATCGCAGCTTGCGGTAAGCGTAAAATCCAATACCCCTGCGGTTTGTACTGTAAGCGATAGCTGGGTGCATCTGGTTGCTGTGGGCACCTGCGAATTGGTGGCAAGTCAAGCTGGTAACGATTTTTACGCGGCCGCTAGCGATGTCACCCAATCGTTTGTTGTGAACCCTAGAGAGATCACTGTGTTTGTCGAAGACAAAAGTAAGGTGTATGGCACCGATGATCCTGCGCTCACCTATCGCGCTCCAGGTTTGTTACCTGGCGATGTACCCAATGTCGTATTGCAACGGGAAACAGGAGAATCGGCCAATAGCTATGTGATTGACGGTTCTTTTTTACATCCAAACTACCATGCAACGATTGTCAAAGGAATATTTCGCATTACCCCAGTTCCATTGCATATTAAGAGCGCAAACCTAGGAACCCAGGCCTCGCTGCCTTTGCCTGACTATTCTTGGTTCACCACCAAAATCCCTGCTGCTGGAGTGTTGATTGCCCACAGTTACGAGGTAGAGCCAGCCTTACCAGCCGATGTCACGGTGAGTTATAAATCTACCACACCCTCGGTCTGTACCTATGACCAAAGTTCTGCCAAGCTCACCTTGCTTGATTCGGGGGCTTGCACAATTCAGGCCATTACAACTCCAGCCAATTATGAATCGCCTTCCCAAACCTTTCTTGTCAATCAATTTCGGGATGCTCGCGACCAACAAGTTTATGGTGCTGTCCAGATTGGAAATCAAATCTGGATGTCGCGGAATCTAAACTACTCGCGCCAAGAAACCTTGGGGTATTGCTATCAAAACCTAGAGGATTATAAATTCGATAGTACCTGGCATCGAGACACACCCTATTGTAACCCATACGGTCGCTCTTATTTTTGGAACGAGGCCATGAACGTGGATACGGTATACCTCACCAATAATGCGGTTGGTGTAGCCACAAACTTAACTACGGGTGCTGTATTTTCTGCTACCGGCAATAACCAAGGGCTATGTCCCACTGGTTGGCATGTTCCGTCAAACACCGAATTTGGGAGCCTATTTTCAACTGTGCAAAAAGATTATGGAGTAGCGAGTGGCCTAGAAAGCCCGTATCTCAAGGTAACGGGCATAAACTACGCCAGCCTTTGGAATCAAGTTGACCAGAATGATCCCTATGGTTTTTCATTACTTCCTAGTGGTTCTCCCGATATACCTCATATGCAATTCAGCGGATTTGGTGACCATGCCTACTTATGGACTGCATCTGGTACTTCAGGATCTAATTCCTTCGATGTCTATTTTTTTGGAACAAAGGCGCGTTTTCAAAATTTTATCACAACAAGTAAAGTTTCTTACACTAATGTTGAGTCCTCTATCCGTTGCATTCAGGATTGAGTGTGACTCGACGAACGCAGTGAACTGTACGACAAAGTGTATTCAGGCACACTAGGTACGGCGCAATGTTTTTTTGCTATGACAAAGATGGTGGTAGACCAATCAAGGACGATTCAAGCAGAAGGAATCCCTTAGCAGGCTACTAAAAAACTCGCTTCTTATGGATTTTCGAGCGAGACAAAGGCAAAGCAGGAATACGAGAGCGGCATAATACTGCAAATTATGCCAATTATGCCTATGCCAATTATGCCAATTGAGTATGACGAACTTTGGCAAAGTCGTAGCCGAAAAGCCGTTGAATGGGGGTGTTTAGTAGCCTGTTAAACCACTCTTCGGTGCTCTGTCCGCGAGGTGCCGTAATCATTAGACGGTTCGAAAATTCGGGTAACTTAGTCTATCTGAAGGTGTGTGCGGAATTGCTGACTGGATAATAGCGGAGCGCACCGAACTCAGCATAAAGACGGCAGGACTGGTGTGATCCCATGGCCTACTCGATTTCATCACCACGTCATCTCTCCATAGAGGGGGGCCGCAAATGTGTCGCCTGCACCGCCCAAGGTATCTCCGTAGAGCACAGCGACACCTGGCGAACTGCTAGTAAAATAAAGATAATATGCCCATGCGCGTACCATCTCTTCAATCGATGATCGACCTCTATGGGCTCAGTATGGAGCTTACCTTAGAGGCGCAACGTTTTCAAATTCAAGTGGAAGAGTTAAAGCGGCTTGCTTTGAATTCTGAGGTTCTTGCTGTGCGCTCCGGGACTCAGGGAGAGGTTTTTCAAACCATTGCACGCGAGATTGGAAGGCTTTCAGCACAAGTGACGGAAGTCATTACCGCTTTGATCAAAAGTGTGCAAAGCGTTGGCGACAAAGCGATCCATAGTGCTGCAACGGCGCGTTTATGCGAGCGCTATAAGTCTGCGCTTGATCGTGGTATTGAGGGGAAAACGTTAACAGATGTGCAAGATCGTTACAACGATATTGGAAACGGCATGGTGCAAGATTTGGATGCCATTTACCATGCGCTGATTGAGGCCAGTAAAACCTTGCAAGACATAAGTCGCTTGCAAGTGCAATTGCCCATGATTGCAACTCTGCTCAACATTGAAGCGAATCGTGATGTGAATACCGATCAAGCCGTTGGCGCTAATGCAAAGCACCTTTTACAACTCAAGCAAAATCTTTCCGAACTCCTTGAACTCGTCATCGAAAAAACCTCTCGTACGCTGACTTTTCTTAGCAATCTATTTAGCTCCACCCACTAACTCAGGCTCATGCAAATGAAAAAGAAAGTACTCTTTGAACAAGGTGATTATAAATGGATTATGTATGGTCGCGATCCAGAAAAGTCGCATTATGTCATCGATACCAATGAGTACATGATTCTGACCGAAGATGGCGCGACCCTTATGGATCCTGGAGGAACCGAGGTTTTCCCTCCTGTGGTTGCAGCCATCTCAAAGGATGTGCATGTCGGCAAAGTTCACTCGTTCATTTGTAGTCATCAAGATCCTGACATTATGAGTTCGCTCCCTTTATGGATGGGGCTTTGCCCTAAGGCTAAGATCTATATGAGTTGGGTGTGGACTGGGTTTGTGGCTCATTTTGGTCACGAATACGCTCCTAATTTCGTTGCCGTTCCCGATGAAGGAATTTCAATTCGCATCAGCAAAAATCTTGAGCCAATTCAATTAATCCCAGCACACTATTGCCATAGCTCGGGCAATTTTTCTGTATATGATCCGAACTCGAAAATTCTTTTTTCTGGCGATATTGGCGGGGCGATTCTACCGAATGATCACGTACAATTGTTGGTCGAAAACTTTGATCAGCACATTCAATATATGGAAGGCTTTCACAAGCGTTGGATGCCCAGCAACAAAGCCAAATTGGCGTGGATCAAGCGTGTTAGAGCCTTGAAGCCCAATCTTATATGCCCGCAGCATGGATCTGTGTTCAGCGGTGAGAACGTGAATAAATTCCTGAACTGGCTCGAAGCCTTAGATGTTGGTTCCGCGATTACTGCTTAGTCATATTCCACGGCGCTGTTCAGAGGCACCACATCGGGTGAGAGGCCAAGTAGAATCGCGATCAAGCGCTTTTCTGAATTGTCCATGTTGAGCGATAGCAAAATTGAGTTCTGGAAAATGCTGCGGAATTCGCGTGTGTCGTTCGAGAGAAAAGCCGCGAGCGCAAGCTGCCGTAACAACTGAGCATCCATGGTTCCGAGCACAAATATTTCGCGGAAAGCTGGGAGCATACGTACCGCTTCTTTGTAGCGTTTGTGTGCCATGTGATCATCGAATTCAAACTGCACCGACACCTCTAGCGGAACCAATTGCGCATTGACCATGCGACGCATCAATGCAAATTCAGGTAAGCTATCGCGAGCTGGTGAGTAGGGGACTTGCTGAATTAATATTTTCAGATCTGACCACACATGTCGCCAAGTTGCATCATCATCTTTGTAATGCATTGCATTAATGATACTGCTTGTCATTTTTTCGGAAATGTTGGTTTGTACCGCTTGATCCGTCAAGGGTGTGAGCACTTGTAAGGGCTTAGACTCCACTTGGCTTGCCGTGTCTTCTGTCGCGCTGCCAAGGTTTACTGTGTCTGGAAAACTGGCGTGAGCTGCAAGCAAAAGTAATTGATGACGAATATTTTCTTGCAGATAGGTGTCGGGGGCGCGCGTGCTTTGCAGCCAGTCTTTAAAAGCCTTGCGGGGCGCATAGTCCTTGGGATCTAGCAAAGCTGGCCAGCAGATTCCACAGCTGTCAAAGCCCGAGGTAACGCCAACTTCACCCATGGCATAGCGAACCATTTCTGCGCGGTTATCTACCCAAGGAACAAATTCTGAATTAGCAGGAACGCCGTCCATAAGGTGGGTTAGGCTTTGCGTGGTGGCTAAGAAATTTTGTTCTCCAAAGTAATACCAAGGTCTGTGCATGCGCCCGAATTCAGTTGAGATCGAATCGGTGGTGGCGAAACGTTGTATGTAATCTTGGCGAATTATGGAATCGGAAGCTAGGACTACAATGTCGGGCTCATCGGGAATGCGATACAGCACAACGTGTGCAAAGGATTGGTGCAGTGCTTTTAAAATATTCAGCATTAAAGTGTTGTCAAATTCGTAGAGCTGAAGCCATTGTACCAGTGTTCCACCAGGCTTCAAATAGCGCCGCATGTGGTGGTAAAATTCTTCGGAGAATAAACTGGAAACGCCGCTCACCCAAGGATTTGACGGTACCGACACCAGCTCATCGTATTTGCGGCCATGGGTGTGAAAGAATGTGCGAGCATCGTCTACATACAAGTGCACGCGAGGGTCATCAAATGCACGAGCATTGATGGGGCGGAACTTTTGCGCTAAGTTGAGCATTTCAGATTCGATCTCGACGACGTCTAGCCTTGTAAGCATTGGGTCGGCGAGCATATAGTAGGCAGCCATGCCGCTGCCAAAACCAACCATGCCAGCTTCGTAGGGGGCTTTGCGAGTGGCCATAGGAATGAACGCGACAGCCGCTTGTGTGAGTTCATCACCTTCGATGGGCTTGGTGCGATCCTTGCGAATACTGGCGTCGGGCTTTCCATTGGTCTTAATGTATTTGTGTACAGGGCTTTCATGAAAACTAATCGTGGCTGTTTTTCCATTGCGCACCCACACCTTTTCGTAGCGCAAATAGTCCTTATGACTACGGAAAACTCCTGCGGTGACCATGTGTTCATCGAAGTCGAGTAAGAAGGCAGGGAACACTACTGCTACAAGGATTCCCCAGAGCAAGGGCTGAGTGCGCCACTCTTTGCGGTACACCATGAGCAACACCACACCGATCAACATATCGGCAACAGCAGCGCTCACTAACGACCACTTCAGTTGCAAAATGGGAATCAAAAATAGGCCACCCAATACAGAGCCTAAAATAGCGCCCATGGTATTGAATCCATACACGCGGCCTACGGGCGTTTCGCTTCGCGTGGCTTTACTGATAATAAATGTCAAGAATGGGAGGGTCATGCCTGCAAAGAAAGAGGTGGGAATCATCCAGGTCATGGCGACTAAATACTTGAGAATGTTCCAGCCCACATAGCCTGTCTCGCTTGGTCTAAAGAGCAAGTTCGAAGCGTTCATCAGGTCAAAGAAAAGCGTGTGTGTGTAGATGGTGCTAAGGGCAAAAAAGCCCATGAGCATCTGTGCTAAGGCTAGCATTACCAAGGCATCGCGCTTGAGTAGCCGCTTGGATACAAGGCTCCCAAGAGCAAGTCCAAGAATAAAGGCAGAAACCATTTGGTCAAAACTATGGGTGCTTGAACCCATCATAAGGCTCAGCAAACGAATCCAAACAACCTCGTACACAAAGCTTGTGAGCCCAGTCGCGAGAGCCACCCACAGCCACACGCGCGGACTCGGCATCGCTCTTTCGAATTCGTTCTCGTCTGCTTTTTGTTCTGTTTGGATTGGGGTCAGAGTCTCTGAAACGCTATCCTGAGAAAGACGGTCGATTCGCCAGAATCCAAATGCCAGCGCCATGTTGAGCGAGGCCGCGAGGAGCAAGGTGCCGTGGGTGCCTAAGAATGGAATCAACAAATAGCTTGCAAACAAAAGACCAAACGCCGCTCCACCACTATTGGCGAAGTAGAGTAGGGGAACACTTACGCGCCCAGAATCCTTATGGCGTCGCATCAATTCTGCGGCAATTAAGGGGAATGTCATTCCAAGCAAAATGGCGACAGGCACGGTGCTGAACACTGCAAGCACAACCTTTACCGCTTCAGCCCCCGATGAACCTAGTTGCGCAGACCAGGTTGAGTTGTAGAAGCGCTCGGTCATGTACACGTAAAGTGGGTGGTACAAGATTCCACCCACGCCAATCGCAAATTCTGTGAGTGCATAAGCACGCAAAGGCCGTTTGATTTTGCTCAGCAGGCGAGCAGAGATAAAGGACCCAATGCCAAGGCCGCCCATGTAAATACAGAGGGTCAAAATTTGACCATAACTTGAATGGCCAAGGAACAGCTTCAGGTAACGCGCCCAGGTTCCTTCGTAGATTAGGCCTGCAATACCCGATAAGGCGAAGAGTGGATAAATGAGGCGCTCAGGGCGTTCAAGGGTTCGTAGGTTTGGAGCTTCTGCAAGTGACATGGGGTGAATCTACTTTAATAGAAATAGGATTTATCACGATAACTCCACCGTCAAAAAAAAGGTGGGTCTGCCACAGAATTCGATGTCGTCGACAACAGGAATTGCTTTGCGATTGTAGCATCGCGTGCGGCTTTTAATCCAGAATGTTTTCGCGTTTGACGCGTTGTTCCATCTCGTTGTACAGATCGGCGAGGGAATCTTCAATGTCGATGATGGGCTTCCAGCCTAGGTTCATAAGCTTTTCACCTGATCCTAACAGCAGCGGAATGTCATTGATGCGTTCAAGGCTTGGGTCGAGCCGCGTTTCCACATCGAGCCCTGCAATCATAAAGAGTTGCTCGGTCATTTCGCGGAAGGTATAGGATTGGCCCGAACAAATATTGAAGGTCTCACCAGGGTCTGCGGTATTCATGATCACCACCAACGCGCGAGCGAGGTCTCGCACATCAACTACGTCGCGAGTTACATCAAGGTTGCCGGTAAAAATGACTGGCTCACCGCGATTTTGCTTGATCTGAATGAGTTGAAACGCGATCGAAGGCAACGCGAAACGACGTGAATGATTGGGGCCTGTGAAATGAAAAGGGCGCACGGTCATGACATGCATGCCGTGTGCGTTGCGAAATTGGTTGCCCAATAGCTCCATGCAAGCTTTTGAGGTTGCGTAAGGAGTGAGCGGATCGGGTGCGTCGGCTTCTGTGTGTAAGGTTGAAAGTTTGCCCTTGCCTCGGCCATAAATCTCGGCAGAGCTTAGCAAGATTACGCGGGTTTTCGGAACCACTTGCCGCACGGCTTCAAGCAGGTTTTGCGTACCTAAAAGATTGGTAGACAAGGTCTCGTAGGGCTTTAAGTAAGACATTCCTACGCTAGATTGCGAAGCCAAGTGGTACACTTCGGAGGGCTTGGTTTTGCGCAACACTTCGAGCACTTCTTTGTAATTAAGAAGATTGCCGGTATGATACTGAACGTGGTTCCAGCGCTGCCAAGGGTAGGGCGACTCATCGCTAAATGAATGAAGCTCTCCCTTAGCGGCAGTAAGGATTGAGAGTAGGTGGTACCCTAATGCGCCCGTGCCGCCAGTGACGAGAACGCTCATGATGGTTGCTCTGGTGAATTGTTTGTAGGTGGTTGAATTGCCTGCCAAGCCTTATGCACCAAGGCCTCATCAACATTGACTGCTTTTTCAACTGCGCCGATTTTCGTAGGTAAAATGTACACGCGCTTTGACTTCTCGACCTTCTTATCAATGCTCATCGCATCCCAAGCAAGCTTTGGATCGACTGCGAAATATTTAGGAATTCCTAATAAATCGAGGAGCGCATTTTGGCGGTCTTCATCGCTTTGCGCCCAACGGCCAGTAAGGGTAGATAAGCGCCCTGCAACGCGCATTCCAAGGCCAACAGCTAAGCCGTGTGTGAATGCTTCGTACTCGGTTATTTTTTCAATTGCGTGGCCAAAGGTGTGACCATAATTCAATATAGCGCGAATGCCAGTCTCTTTTTCATCTTGTCCAACCACAATCGCTTTGATTTCGCAACTGCGACGAATGATGCTTGCGAGCGCAATCTGATCGCGCCTAAGAATCGCTTCGGCATTGGTTTCTAAGAAGGCAAAAAATTCTGCATCGTAGATGATGCCGTATTTCACAACTTCTGCGAGGCCTGCTAAATATTCGTCGCGTGGCAATGTCTCAAGCACATCCAAATCGATGGCAACTGCGCGTGGCTGATAGAAGGCCCCGATCATATTCTTGCCTTCGGGGTGGTTTACTGCGACCTTACCACCGACAGAACTATCGACCATGGAAAGAAGTGTGGTTGGTACCTGAATGAATGGGATTCCGCGCTGATATGTGGCTGCACCAAAGCCTGCCATGTCGCCTACAACCCCACCACCAAATTGCAGCAGGCAAGTCTTGCGGCCAAAGCCACGGCGAAGCATAAAGGTGTAGAGGCGATTCAAAATTTGCAGGCTCTTTTGTGTTTCGCCTGGTGGGAAAATGAACACTTGGCTTTGGGATGCAAGCGATGCAATGCGCGAAAGATTGCGATGCTGCGCGGACTTCACATTCGAATCGGTGACTACCAAAAAATCGTGGCTGGGTGCCAAGCGTAAGCCTTCTAGCAACGCATCAAAATCAGCGAACCAGCGCGAACCAATCAGAATTGGATAACTCTCGCCAGCCGATGTGGTGACTTGCACTGCGCGGCGCGACCAAACGCGAAGGCCTGCAATCACTCGCTCCGATACGTGTTCTACTGGGTGTGCATCGGTGCTTTCAATGGAAAAATCTGCGAGAGCATAGTAGTGCTCGCGAGCGTCTAACATCTCATTGATTTTGGCCAAGCGCGCTTCGGGTTCAAGCCCTGCCAGCAATGGTCGCGTGTTCTTGCGTGCAATGCGCTCGGAAAGCACATCGGGTCTAGCCCATAGGCGTACAAGCAAGCCAGATTCGTGAATGAGCTTAGGGACTTCTGCGATGGTGAGTGAGCCGCCACCCAAAGAAATCACAAGGTCTTTTTGCTCCGATAACTTCCGGATGCACTCAAGTTCAATAATGCGAAAAGCAGGCTCGCCTTCGTTCGTGATGATTTCAAAAACGCTGCGGCCTTGCTGTTCTTCAATGAGCTTGTCGGTGTCCACAAATTGGCGCCCAAGGCGATCGGCAACAATCGAACCCACTCGACTTTTGCCCGTAGCCATGAAGCCTGTGAACCACACATTCAAATTTGGATCAAGTTTCATGACTTCAATTTACAATTCTGTACACCAATACGGAAACTCAGAATGAAGTGGAGAGATGAAAGCTGCTTGGAGGCTGAAAGCATTCTTTCTCAAGCATCATGAGGTCACATCGCTTATTACAAGTGATGCATGTGCACTGCGCGAATGTGGTTGTTGCTGGGGTCAAGCGAAATTTCAACGCTGGTGAGCTCAGATTCAGGATGCCAAGGAACTCCGCCAATTTGAACCTTGACGTCTGGGAAAATGGAGCCAACGACTTTTAGCCTCACTCCTGACATAAGATTTGCGCTGCGATCTAATCTTTGAATGCGGTTTTTGATCAGTGTTTGGTGGGCGAGTAATTCTTTGCGACGGTCGATCACAACCTTGAGTCGCTGGGACTGCTCTGCATCGGGCGAAATTTTCTGCTTGCTGAGCATGGCAAGCAATGGTGCGAGATAGTTCTCAATTTTTACGAGGCCTGCGTTCACAAAGTCGAGAGCGGTTTGAGCTTCCTTGATTTTTTTCCGCACTAAAAAATCTTGTCCTAGAATAAGGCGTGTCGGTGTACCAGCATCGGAGCCCACATGCCGAATCTCTGCGCCGCGAAGTGTGATCAAGGTGCCACCGAGTAGGGTTCCCTTTTGTTCGATGCACTGGAATTCTCCGCTGGTTTCGACTTGGCTATGTAGGCAGCTATGCAAAATATGAACGTTTCCTTCGACCTCAACGCTTGCGTTTTGCAAGTGATGCACAACTAAGTGGCGCCCAACCTTAATTGGGATTTGAGTGGTGCCAAAAATGCCGCCTTTTACCAACAAGTCGCGCCCTGTTTCTACCGTAGCAGATTCAATGTTTCCAAACACTTGAATGTCGCCCTTTGCGCGCACTGTGAAGCCAGGCAGAATAGATCCAGTGATCTGAATGTTGCCATCAAATTCGATGTTTCCGCTGTGATAGTCAACGTTGCCCACCACTTGGTAAGTGGGGAGAACAGAGATTGTATCAAGGTTCATGCATATTTGGCCATCGCGGAGTGCATAGAACTCTCGCTCATCTGTTCCCGTGCGCACGCCTTCGCCGGGGTATAGTGGGTGAGCACTTCCTGGAGGCGAAGTGATCATGTTGCCAAAGATGTCCATACCTGCTTGGCCTGTACTCGGGAGCGAAACTCGCGCAAGCAAATCCCCTTTGTGAGCCATGGGAATAACGACCTTGCGATGATAGTCAATATGCCCATCGGCAAGAATGGTGAAGTCTTCGTTGCCCACTTCATCTGAAAAGAAAGTTTCGACTTTAGCATCTGTTCCGCTGATGGGTGGCATGCCGCGGGCGAAGCAAATGTTTTCCATTTTAACGCGGTCAGCAAGGCTTTTGGACAAAGCAGTTTCAATCGCTTGAGTCTTGATCCCGAATAAAACCCCACGAGCTTTTAGTAGATCAATGATTTTATCTAGGGTTAACGGTTTCCCTTCGCCATAGGGGGGCGTGATATCGCCGGTAGCGAGCATTGAATTAGAGATGTTGTGTATCAATAAATCAGCGTCGATATCGCGAGGTAAAAGTAATAAGCGGCCTTTGCATAGTAAAAGCCGACCAGCCACATCCCCACTAATGGTGACAAAGAGTTCTTTGCTGGGTTGATTGAGCACAAGGTGTTTGTCTTGGGGGTCGATAAATCGTTTAAAAACATCTTGCTTGGCTATTCCTCGAATGGTCACGAGAATTTCTTTTTCTGTGATGCATGCCAAATTTTCTAGATGATTCATCCAATGTTCATCTTGAGTCAAAACGGCATCGCATTCTTGATACTCCACATTTTCGCTAAACTGCATTGGGCCAAAAGTTCTATCTACGCGATGATGCCCATGCTCAGATTCGGCAATCTCTGCATTTAAAACCCCTCTCGTTTCAAGGTCATCTTTGGACATTCCTTTGACGATGCCTGCGATTTCAAAATCCTGCATCTGCCTCTCAACGAAGCTCAGATAATGTTCGATAGATTCATCGGCCGATTCTGACTTTGGAGCTAGCTGGTAGCGAGTATTGCCATTGGGAAGGGGTTGTTCCGAAAGAACTGCAACCATGTCGTTCTTGACACCAAGCGCTCTTGCACCAAGGCGCAGAGCGTCTTCCGTAGAGTTGGCGTCGATGACAATATTGTTTTTATCCATGGTTGTTTATTTGGGGGCTTCAAGGTGCAATGGGGAGGTCGATTAGAAATGTTGTGCCTTGCTGCGTAGATTCAAATTCGATACGTCCATCCATTCGGCTTAATAAATTGCGAGAAAACCATAGGTCTGTTCCTAGTCCTGAAACATTATTTACAACAGCGTTCGAAGCTCGAAATCCATATTCGAAAATATGTGGTTGCTCTGCATTCGTAATGCCAATCCCATTATCTTTAATGAATATCGAGACTCGATTTCCATGCACAGATGCACCGATTTCAATGATTGGTTCGGTGGAACAATAATCGATGCTATTTATCAATAATCCTTCGATGATTCTTGTGAATCTTGCTTGATCTACAAACACTCGAATGCTTGGATCAATGTTAATCACATTCGTGAATTTACGGTTTCCATGCTTCAATGTTTGTTGTAAGTAAGAGGTTGCTTTTTGAATTTGTTCTAGCAAGCAAAGGGAATCAGATTGCAGCTTAAACGAAAGCGTACCTGAATTGAGAAGAGAAAAATCGCGAAGAGAATCAAGCCAGCGCTCTAGCTGCCAAATTTCGAGCGAGGAAATCCCCAGTAAAAAATTGGATTCATCTTTGCTCATGTTATCTGGATAATCCAGAATCAGGGTGAGTGCGTTTTGGATTGGAGTGATGCGAGAGCGAACCTTAAGAAGAAGGTCTGAAGTGTATTGATGGAGTGCGTTATTTTTACGGCGCTCGCTGGTTAAATCTTGTACTTGAACAAGGATCAAATTTTCTTCGTGTATCGTGATGCGACGTCGAATTACGCGTAGCATTTGTTCGTTCTTTTCAGAGATTTGCGTATCTTGAATTTGATTTGGATCAAATGCTGTTGTTATGCCGAGTGCCGTTAAAAGATCTGAACCAGTAAAGGCTAGATCGTCGCCATTGGTTTGGATCAATGCAACTCGCAAGGGCTTATTTACTGCGCGTAAACTATCATCGGCACCAATTACAGCAATGCCCAAATCCAGATGCTCAAGGAGGGCTAGGTCGAGAAGAAACTCGTTCATTTTGCCTCCAAATGTTGTGTTGCAATTTTTATGGCATTTGATAGCTCTTCAAGATGAAATGGTTTTTGCAAGATTGTTTTTACGTTCGAAGAATTTGCTGCGGAAGTGAACAAATTTTGTTCAAGAGCTGTAAACAGAATGACTGGGGTAGATGATAACTCAGGATCGTTTTCAATCTCTTTCAATACAGCCCAACCATCCATGTCGGGCATCATGATATCGAGAAGAATCACATCGGGCTTATGCTCGTGCGCAAACTTGAGACCTTCTAAACCGGAGTGAGCCGTGCGCGTATCCATTTGGAGCTGTTTCAATAGCATCGCTGTGGTAAAGCGAATGAGCTGATTATCATCGATGACAAGAACATCGAGTCGCTTCATGGAATCATCCCGGTATTAGGTTGCAAAAAATCCTAACCGTATTGTACCGTAGATCCCTGAGTATTTCCAGCGCAGTTATTGACTAAGGCTCGTATGTTTTTTGAATGAGATCGTGATATTGCTCGTCGATTGCATGGCGACGAATTTTCATGGTTGGGGTGAGTAACCCTGATTCAGTTGTTGGAGTATCGATTAAAAGGACCCATTTGCGAATTTTTTCCCACTCATTCAATTTCTGATTTACTCTGCGTACTTGGCGCTCTATGCGTTGGCGGATATGGCGAGACTGCAGCGCTCGATTTGGGTCGTAGGCCTGTTTTTGCAAGTACGTTTCTGCGGCAGCGTGGTTCAGAAATAGCAAGGCCATGGGGAATTTCCGATTCTCTGCAATTACAACGGCATATTCAAGTAAAGGGTGACGGCACAAGGCTTCTTCGATGGGAGCCGGGGAAACGTATTTGCCGGTTGACGTCTTGAACATTTCCTTAATACGGCCAGTCAGAGTCAAGAAACCATCGGTATCGATGCGGCCTCGATCACCAGTGCGAAACCAGCCATCTTGGGTAAAGCAGCTTGCTGTTTCTTCGGGGCGATTGTGGTACCCCTTCATGAGACCTGGTGTTTTGGCTTGTACTTCTCCATTCTCGGCAATGCGAAGCTCAACTCCAGGAAATGCAGGGCCAACGCTGCCAAAGCGATTGCAAGTAATGCAACCTGCCGCAAGCACAGGAGCGCATTCGGTGAGCCCATATCCTTCGTAGGCATTCAATCCAATGTTTTGCAAGAAGCGTTGTACACGTGGGTTGAGTGCTGAGCTTCCGCAAATCACTTGCTCAAGGGAGTTCCCTAGATTTTCACGGAAGCGCGCGTATACAAGTCGGTCGTAAATAGGCTGCAAATGGGAATGCTTTTTACTGGGGTTGTGCGTATTCGCGTAGCGGAGTGCGAACTTTAAAAGTAATCGGCGCAGGCCATGTACTTGTGCAGGTGCATTCATGAGCTTTTCGTATACACGCTCTAGAATACGAGGCACCATTGACATGATGGTGGGGTGAACCTCATTAAGGCAAACACCCACGTTCTTAGGATCGTCTGCGAAATATACCGAACACGAGGTTGAAATGATGAAATAGATTGCCATGCGCTCAAAGACATGTGCAACTGGAAGCACGGAAAGAAATCGCGATACTCCCGGTATTTGTGGGTACAGGATCGCCGCACTTTGGCAATGAAAGAGAAGATTCCTATGGGTAATTTCTACACCTTTAGGCACTCCGGTGGATCCACTGGTGTAGATGATGGTGGCGACATCATTGGATTTAATTTTTGCCACTTGAGCGCTGAACCAGACTCCGCCATCTATATCGCAAAGGATTTGTCCGCGTTGGAGAAGATCATTCCAGAGAAGAGTGTTCTCTGAAGCTCCCGAATTTTCGATGGCAATGACATGCTTAAAGTTTTCGAGATCAGCTTGCAAGCCTTGATCAAGCAGCGGAATATTTTTTACGATCAAGATGTTTGCATTAGAATCTTCGCATTCGAAACGAAATGTTGCTAGGGCAAGATTGGGGAATAAAGGAACGGTCCAACCTTGACATGTTTGAATCGCAAGGTCTGCGATAAACCATTGTGGACATGATGGTGCGATAATTCCTACGCCAAAAGCGGGGCCTACTCCCAGCTCGCGTAAGGCATATGCGAGACTTTTTATGTCGGCAAGAATTTGAGGTGGAGTGAATTCGCTCCAAGCATTGTTTTCTCGTAAAAATAAGCTACCCGCCTGGGGTTTGGACATGGAAGCGTAGGCCATCTCCACCAAGGAATTGTAAGACATCGGCATCGCTCTAAATTAGCTTTTCGATGATCTTAAATTCACGAGAATTTACAGGCATTATTGAGAGGCGTTGTCCTTTGCGCAAAACCAGCATTTCTTCGAGGCCTTTTGTGTTTCGCAATGTGTCTAGTGAGATGATTTGTTTTGCTTCTTTGACGAATTCGACATCGACTAGCCACCAACGAGGATTATTTGGGTCTGAGCTTGGGTCGAAGTGAATATTCTTAGGGTCAAACGCTGTTGGATCGGGCCTACTTGCGCTCTTAATTTTAGCGATCCCAGCAATGCCACTGGGCTCTGCATTGGAGTGGTAAAACAGCACTAAATCACCCGGCTTCATTTCGTCGCGCATAAAGTTGCGGGCTTGGTAATTGCGCACACCATCCCAAGGCTCGGAGCCTTTGCGCTTAAGGGCTTGGATCGAGAATGCAGATGGCTCGGATTTCATTAACCAGTAGTTCATGGAATCATTTTAAGAAATTTTTCCGCAAGAAACTCGCAATGATGATGAGTGATCCACTAAAAGGGATGAAGTGGAAAATAGAAGCATGAGAAATCGCAATTTTCCACTTTCCACTAGCTATGCGTGACCACGAGAGTCGTGAAGATTAGATGTGGCAGCTATCCTCATTTCCTAGCATCCCGAGCAATCCGTTCGCAAAGGAATGCGCGTGGGTGCGGAAATCAGTTGTACGCCAAAGGCCGTCGAGGAGCAACGTAAATACGAGTGTAAAGCGCAATACACAGTCGTGTATAAGTTCCCGCAATCCAGCAAAGCTGGAGCGGTTACTATTAAGTGTAAAACGTAAAGTACGTTCAACTGGTCGCCACCTTGTGGGTGGCTTTGCGAAATGAATACAGGTGCCCGAGTCCCCCCGCACTTTAATCTTTACACGTTTCTCTTTCAACTTGCCTTTGAATCTACCTCAGTGGGCAAGCTATTCACTATTTGAAATTCATATTCACCCACAACGATCCATTCTCAAAATGGAATCCGCAGGTGAGTTCGGTGTAGCTCGTGTTGCTCATGTTGATGTAGTGACCGTGTGCGCTGTAGGGTGTTCCCGGACCTTCGTTCCACATGGCGTCTAGGCAGCCGTGCACTACTGCCGCTTGGGATGCCGAGTCTGCGGTTGCGGGCCAGCCGGGGCATGTATTTTGGGCTCGTTCTCCGCATGCACCAAAATGACTGTGCGCGGCATCTGCTTTCATATCGTCTTCTGCTTGATTGTCAGAGCAAGTATCGGCTGCCGTCCAGCGTGTGAGCTGAGCAATCACAAGGCTTGCTCGTTTTGAGTTGGCGTAGTCAATACATGTACGGCGTAACGAATCCCAAGTGTCGCCAGAAACAGACTTGGCTTGAATCACATCGGGGGTGCCGCAAGCTAAGAGAAATAAGGCTGTACAGACGAGAATGCTTTTTACGAAGAAGCGCATGCTCTTAAAATACATCAGAGCTGCTCTAAAGTAACATGGATAGTATGCTTCCCATGGTTCCTTGTAAAGGAATGCAAAAAGGCCCTGATTTTTCAAGGGCTAATGCTGCGACTTGCTGCAACCATTCGCGAGAAATTTCTGCAGACAAGATGGCAAAATATTTTTCACCAACGCGCTCTGTGACTTCGTAGCGAAGCTTTGCTTGTAAGGGTTCTGACTCGCCTTTAAGCAAGGCTGAAACGAAGATGGTCTTTGTCGCGGGGTCGATTTCAAGGCTTTGTACTCGGCCAAAACGCTGCACCAAATCGCTTTGGTTTGCGGCCGCGCGGATTGCCATGGTTCGCAAAGATTCCATACCAAACCTAGCGTTATAGCGTGGTGAGAATCTCGGGGCCGTTTGCGGTAATTGCCAGCGTGTGCTCGAATTGTGCGGAGAGCTTGCCATCTGCTGTAAGCACCGTCCAACCATCGTTCAGAAGCTTCACGCGCCAAGTGCCCTCGTTGATCATAGGCTCGATGGTGAACACCATGCCTTCTTCAATAAGGATTCCCGGGCGATTCTGGCGATAATGAAGAATCAAAAGATCTTCGTGGAACTGTCGGCCAATGCCGTGTCCGCAATAGTCGCGCACCACTGAAAAGCTATGTTCGTCGGCAATGTTTTCAATCGCAACACCAATATCTGAAAGGCGTGCCTTGGGCTGTGCGCAGGCTTGAATGCCCGCATCGAGAGTCTCTTTGGCGACTTGAATAATTTCGGTTGCTGTGGGTGAAATAATTCCCACTGGATAGGTCGCAGAACAGTCGCCGTGATAGCCTTCTAATTGACAAGTAACATCGATATTAATGATGTCGCCTTCCTTGAGCACGTATGGCCCAGGGATGCCGTGGGTGACACATTCATTCACCGAGGTGCACACAGATTTCGGATAGCCGTGATAGTTGAGCGGGCTAGGGTAGGCACCGTGGCGCAAGGTATAATCATGCACGAAGGTGTTGATTTCGTCGGTGGTAATTCCCGGCTTGACGAGTTCACTTGAGCGCACAAGAATTTCGGCAGCGAGACGGCAGCTGTTGCGCATCAACTCAAGCTCGCGTTTGCCTTTCAGTCGTACCTTAGCCATGGCTTTGTTGCTCTGTTGATGTTGAGGCGGTTTGTGCTGTGGCAGCTTGTGCTGCTTCCGCAATCGCAGCGGTATTTTCTTCGGAGGTGCCGGGGGGTAATACAGCAATGGTTGTTGTGTCGAGTCCGTGCCAGTAGTAACGGTCGAGTAAGTATGCGAGCAGTTCGCGCTCTTCTTCGAGTCCAGCAAGCTGTTCCACCAAGGGCACGTAACGCTTGATGCGGTCGCGTGCCTTTTGGCTTAGCACACGTTTTTCACGCTCAAGGATTGCCATGGTGCGTTGGCGAATACGGCTGCCCATCGCTTCTTCATCGAGGGGTTGCATCTTAATGAACTGAATGCCGAAGTCTGCTGCGGTCTTGTGAATTTCGATCTCTTCGACGGTGGTCGCTAGCGTGATGGCAACTCCACTGCGGCCTGCGCGGGCGGTGCGTCCCGAACGATGCACATAGACTTCGTGGTCATCTGGGAAATCATGGATGATCACATGGCTCACATGAGTCACGTCGATGCCGCGGGCTGCAACATCGGTGGCAATCAAAATCGCAAGCTCTTTGTCGCGGAAGGATTTGAGAATCTTTTCGCGCTGGCGTTGTTCAATGTCACCGCTCAATGCACCGACCTTAAATCCATAGTTGCGCAAGAATTCTTCGAGGTAAGCAACATCGCGTTTCATATTGCAGAAGATGATGCAGCTATCTGGGTTTTCCCATTCCAGCACCTTCACAATCATGGTGTCCTTTTCCATGGCTTCCACCAGGTAGTAACGATGTTCCAGATTGTTGGCGATGACTTGGTCGTAGCTTAAGGAAAGATATTCTGCGGACTTGCGCTGGAATTCGCGAGCAAGGCTGCGCACCGTTTGCGGGATGGTTGCTGAGAACAGCGTGGTGCAAATTTCTTTTGGCAAGTAGCGGCGAATCTTTTGCATGTCGGGGTAGAAACCCATGGACAGCATTTCATCGGCTTCGTCGAGAATCAAGTCGCGCAAGGAAAGAAAGTCTACGTGGCCGCGTTGCACATGGTCGAGTAAGCGACCTGGCGTAGCGACAATGATATGTACGCCTTGACGCAGCGCATGCAGCTGAGGTTCGTAGCTAACACCACCGAAAATTGCGACCGAGCGGATGCCTGTGCCTTTGGTGAGCTTTTCAATTTCGAGCTGTACCTGAACTGCAAGTTCGCGGGTAGGAACAAGGATCAAGGCTTGTGGGAATGTATGACCGCGCTCGATCACCTGAACTAGAGGCAAAAGGAAAGCACCGGTTTTTCCCGAACCAGTCTTAGACTGAATGAGCATGTCGCGCCCGCCCAGCATGTAAGGCATTGTCTTGCGTTGCACGGGCATTAAATCGTTCCAGCCTAAGTCCTGCAATGTTTTCTGCAGTTCTGGAGTCAATTGTTCGAAGCTAAAGTCGGGTAGCTTATTGGGTGGCTCGATGATTTTATTGGGAGTCAAGAACGGATTGGTGGGGACAGATTCGAAACGATTTTCACTTATGTGTTCACTCATGCGGGCAAAGGTAGCAAAATGCTTGGGGCGGCTACGGATTCAAACGGTGCAACAGCGTTGGCCTTGTTCACAGAACTGTCCTGCGACAATTTTTTTTCGCAGCATCTCAACATCGGATGGATTTTTGATGGAGACATTCATGTCGCGAATAAGACCATCTGCAAGGGAATAAACCCAACCGTGAATCGTTACGGGCTGCTCGATTTTCCATGCTTGGCTTACGAACGAGCTTTCTGCGACATGCAGCACTTGGTGAATTACATTCCATTCGGTAAGACTGCTGTAGCGCAATGATTCGTCGAGGGAGTCGATGGCACGGCGATGGATCATTTGCACATCTTTCACATGGCGTAGCCAGTTGTCCACAAAGCCTTGGGATTCAGATCCCATTGCTGCGCGAATTCCGCTGCAGCCGTAATGTCCGCAGACGATAACGTGTTCGACTTTGAGAACCTGCAAGGCAAATTGTAAAACAGAAAGGCAGTTGAAGTCGGTATGATGGACAAGGTTTGCAATGTTGCGATGAACAAAAATTTCGCCCGGAGCAAGTCCTGTAATTTGATTCGCGGGTACACGACTATCTGAGCAGCCGATCCACAGATACTTGGGATTGTGCAAGTGTTCAAGTCGCGAGAAAAAATTGGGATCTTGGCTAAGCTGCTTTGCTGCCCATGCTTTGTTGTTTTCGAGTAAGTTTTCAATAGTCATTCAAGGCTCTCTTTTGATTAGTTCTTTCTATAAGACGGTGGTTCTACGATAGTTTGCCTTGCTTTGTTCGTCAAGCAATCCGCCCAAATTCAAGATAAAGTCATGGGTATAAGCTGCTGAATGGCGTTAGATTGAGACAAACTTCTTTGCAGAGTTTTTTTGGTTATGATATATTTGGGAAGAATTATTCCAATTTGGAGGTCTCCGTGAAGCTCGATCTGCTCATGAAAATTGCACTGGTAGCTGTGCCGGCTTTTGCTGCCGACGTTGTTGCTCCTGCTGCTTCAAGCTCTTCGGTTCAAGCTACGTCTGTTGTGGCTAGCTCGTCATCTGTTGCGGTGCAAGTGCAAGCAACGCAAACTACTGCTACCCCTGTAGCCACGGTGTCTGCGCCGGTCGCGGCTCCTGTTGCCGTTGAGGCTCCCGCACCAAAATTAGCACCAGCCCCCGTTGCTGTTGCTCAAACACCTGCTCCCGCAAAAGTCGCCGCACCAGTACCAGTAGCGCTTCCGCTAATGGTTCCTCGCGCAAGAGCGAAGAAGGTTGAGGACGAATCTGATATTACGCTGAGTGGCAAGATTGATATTCAGGGGACAAAGGTTCTTTGGAACAATACTGTGGACAAGAACAGCAACAATCTTGAATCTTGGTTTGGCCGTGGCCAATTCTCTATTGATGCCAAGACTAAGGATTATGAGGGTAAGATCACTGTTCGTGCTTATCCCTCGGACTTTGGAACCAAAGCTGTAGGTCGCGTTGATTCCGTGAATGTTGCTTACTGGCGCGACACCGTGGTCACTCATGCGAGCGGTGGTGTCACCTTCGACACGGTTCGCACTGTCAGCACAAAGAAAGTTCCAATTGTTGACTCGATAGCGAATGTGGATCGCTTTGAATTGTATGAGGCTTATACCACCTTCAAGGGTTCTGATCTTGATGTAAAGCTCGGCCGCTACTGGAGCAATGACCGCGTAGGCATGGCTTTTGGTAACTACGCAGACGAAGCTCCGAAGGCTCAGTTCATGCCTGCTGGTTTGCAAGTAAATGCCATTGAAATCAGCCACACTTGGTTCGAAAATATTTTTGCTCGCGTTGCTTTGGAAAGCTCAGATCCTAATCTGAATAAGGGCTCGCTTCGCGCAAACTTGAGCCTCAATCACTTGGCTGGGATTGAATGGTTGCGTATTGGTTTGAACTATCGCAACAATATTTTTGATGTGATTAAGTATACCGATACATTAGTGACTCACAACGCTTCTGCAACGGTTGAACTGCCTATCTGTGCTAACTTCCGCATTTTCACAGAAGTCGGTATGCGCAACATGAATTCCGATGGCAACAGCCCTGATATGCCAATCACCTTCGGTGCTGAGCTGCCTGGTGGTCGCATCCTGGATAAGATTTTGTTAGAAGGCGAATTCTTTAATGATCGCGCAGCAGTGGACAAAAAGGTTAAAAAGACTTTGGGAAGCGTCTTTGTACAGAAGAACATTAATCGTCGCTTCTTGATTTCGTTCGGTGCACAGAGCAACAACAACACCGAAGACTTTGCTATGATCGGTCGCTTGACTGCCCTGATCGACTAACCATATTTCTTTTGAATGTATAAAGCCCCAGTGTCTAAGGACGCGGGGCTTTTTCTTTGCGTTGTATTTCGCGTGTTGTGAACCCTGCGCGGCTTGGTGGTTAGCCTTGTGGTGGTCTCTGCACTTTGGCAGCTTATAACATGGCTAATATTGAGATATGCAAGCTGATGAACTTGAACTGTACAAACATTACGTGCAAAATAATTTGCCCACCAAGATGAGCAAGGGTTCTGCACAAAGAACTTCGATCCAAGAATTGGCAACACACTATGATGGATTTTTGTTTGATGGTTTTGGAACGCTATATAATTTGACCGTGGCTCACCCTGGTGCAGCCCTTATGTTGCAAGGTTTGCGGGCAAATCATAAAAAGATACGTCTTGTCACTAATGCAGCATCGCGTCACCCAAGTCAGCTTATTTCTCACTTACAAGTCTTGGGGTTTGATCTGCAAGAACATGAGGTCATTTGCTCGGGAAGCCTACTGCGGCAAGCGAACTCTCAGTTCAAAATTCAAGAAGCTTTGCACATTGGTCGAACTGATGCTCTTTGTTTTCTAGAAGCTGCTGGAATTCAGGTGAGCACAACACCTCGCGAAGCTTCTGTGATTCTAAGTTCTTCGCCTAAAGATTGGAATCATGAATCGATTGCACAAGCAGAACAAGTTTTGCGCAGACCCCAAGCGCGTTTGGTCGTGCTGAATCCAGATGCTTACGCGCCAGCAATAGATGGCTCACGTTACCCTGTTTCGGGCATGCTCGCATGGCAGTTGCAGAAAAAAGCAGGTTGCCACTTATTTTGCCTTGGAAAGCCGTTTGGAGAAATCTTTGCGCAGGCCTTGGCGTCTATGGATCTGGAGCCCAAACGCTGCATTATGGTGGGCGACACTCTAGGGACAGACATTGCAGGAGCGCAAGCTGCAGGTATCGATACCGCATTGATTTTAGGCGGCAATTCTAGCGAGGAGAGCGTTGCAGACGATGAAGCTGCGTTAGGTGTCTCTCCAAATTATTACCTTCCTAGTACCTATTAAGATTTTGTTGGGGCGTACTTATGAAATTTCAAGCGTTATTTTTTCTACTTGTATCTGCGATATTGAGTGTCGCGTGGTCTCCTTTTGATGAGCGCCAAAGCGCGGTAGAATATTCGCAAGGCTTGTTCGGAAACCCTGCATTGATGGGCATTGCACAAGGCGGGGGCTGGTTGTTGGCGTACCATCCAGATACCGCAGGCTACGATCGTTTGAAGTTGGGAATTCATTCTGAAAATTTTGGAACCGCCTTTGAGTGGACTCGCAACGAAGAGCTGCACACCGATGATTCGAAGTGGTCGGCTGATTTGTCTGCAGGCTCGCAAGGCCTGTTAAACATAGGATTGCGGGCGACCATGTGGCGCTCTTCGTCATTTAGTCACAGTGCTTGGTCTGCAACTCCTGGTGTTGTCTTTCGACCGTTCAATTCGCTATCCCTTGGTTGGACAGGCATTGACTGGTTTGCGACTCATGAGTTTGGAAAAGTGGAACACCGCTTTGGTATTGCCTTTCGACCTATTGCGCCAGTAACCTTCAGCGTGGGTAACACAACTAAAGATTTTAATGCGGGTTGGCTTGATCGTGCACCTATGTTTGCTCGTGTTGATTTTCATGCAAAGAATTTTGAAGTTAGCGTAGCTGCTCCTGTACATGCTGCAGATACAACACCTTGGGCGCTAACCTTGGGTATTCCTTTGGGAAGTTATCAGACTGCTTATGCAGAAGCATCACGTTCAGACTTGTTGAATGTGGGTGTGGCGGGTCATTTTGCTCGCAGTCCGCAAGCCCTTGCGATGCCTACTTGGGTGAGGCTTAAGCTCGATAAGGATGTGGTAGAAACCCATAGCGGATTTTTATTCATGAGCGATGATGCGATTAGCTTGCCCGATTTGCGTCGGCAGTTTGTTCATCTCGCGAACGATCCATCGGTGCAAGGAGTCATCATTGACTTTGAAGGTTATAAAGGGCATTCTGCGGTGGGCAGCGAAATTCGCAGAGGCATTGCAAGCCTACGGCGCCACGGCAAGCATACCATCGCTTACTTGACTGAATTGCGTGCATCGAATTACTTGGCTGCGAGCGCTGCGGAACGTGTGGTATTGCAACCGTCGGCACGCGTGCATTTGCGGGGGCTTTCAGGCGAAGTCTTGCACTATAAGGGCTTGCTGGATATGGTTGGAATCAAGGTGGAATTGTTACGGCATGGTCGCTACAAAGCTGCTGTGGAGCCTTTTACACAAGACACAATGTCTGCTGAAGCGCGTGCAGATATGGAAGCGTTACTGGGTTCTTTGTGGAAAACGCTACGCGATACTATTGCAGTATCACGGCATATTTCTGCGGATAGTATTGAAGCGATTGCGCACTTGAGCCCTTTGATTGCAAGTGATGCGAAGGCTTTGGGTTTGGTTGATTCCGTGATGTACTTCGATGAACTAGAGCGTAAGGTTGAGCCTAAACAAATATTTGCAAGCGTTCCGACTTGGCGTTTCCAGAGCAGCGAACCCTATAGCGATGCATGGAATCGTAAGGCACGCGTTGCTGTCATTACCATTGAAGGTGATATTGTGGATGGTCTCGGTGGGCGTAGCTTTCCCTCTGGATCTCGTACCGTTGGCGATCAGACCTACTCCGAATTGGCTGAACGCCTTGCGCACACCCCTGGAATTTCGGCGATCGTGTTACGCATCAATTCACCCGGTGGCTCAGCACAGGCGAGCGATATTATTTGGCATCAGTTGCGCGACCTACGCGTGCATAGCCATTTGCCTGTGGTGGCAAGCATTGGCGGCATGGCAGCCTCGGGCGGTTATTACATTGCGTGCTCTGCAGAAAAGATTATTGCAGAGCCTACGAGCCTTGTAGGGAGCATTGGTGTGTTTGGTGGAAAACTTGATGTGTCTGGCTTGTATGCCAAATTGCATATCAATTCGTCTGTGGTAAAAACGCACGCGAACGCTGATGCGGAAAGCTATTCTCGCCCTTTCACCGAAGAAGAAAAGAAGATTTTGCAAGTCTCTATGGACGACACCTACCAACGGTTTTTAGGTGTAGTAGCCGATGCGCGTGCAAAGACCAAAGCGGGTGTTGACTCAATGGGTGAAGGCCGCGTATTCACTGGCGTGCAAGGCTTGGCAAATGGACTGGTAGATTCTCTGGGTGGCCTTGACTTAGCCGTGCGCGTGGCTGCAGACCTTGCGGGGGTGAGCAGCAGCACTGAAGTTGAAGCTGTGCATTTAAGTTTCGATAATAATTGGCGTACTGAGTTTAGCGCCTTTGGCAACGCGGTCTCGACTCCTTGGAGTGAATGGCTGCAAAGCCTTGAAGAACCTCAGGTTTGGACGCGTGCATGGTTTCCTAATGTCGAGGAATTTTAAGCGTGGGATCGATTATTCTAGCCGTTCTTTTTGCCGTGGTCGCATCGGCTTTCTGTTCTATTTCAGAGGCCGCGTTTTATACGATTCCGCAAAGCGCAGCAGAGCAATGGGCGCATAAGAATCCGCGCTTAGGGCGCTACCTGTTAGACGTGAAACAGAACATGGAGCGTTACATCGCATCGGTGCTTATTTTGAATACGCTTGCGAATACTTTTGGAGTCTTTTGGGCAACCATGTCCGCAGACCAATATCCGCGCACCTTCCAACTTTTATTGCCTTGGATTCTTACTTTCATGCTGCTGCTGTTTGGAGAGATAACGCCTAAGACGATAGGTGTGCGTAAGGCTCGCAAGCTTGCTCCATTTTTTGCCGTGCCCTTTTATTTTCTCACGCGCATGCTCTCTTGGATTGGGCTGATTTGGATTTGTTTGTCGATTACGCGCCGTATGACAGGGCAGGCAACCCAGGCTCACACTCCAGATGATATCAAGGGTTTAGCCGATATTGGAGTGCGCGAAGGCATTATTGATTATCAGCAAGCGCAAGTGATTAAAAATATGCTTGCACTAAAGTCCATGACGGTGCGAAGCCTTATGACTCCTCGCCAAGTGGTGTTTTCCCTTTCTGCCGATTCAACCATTAAAGAATCCATTACCACACGAGGCAATTGGCCCTTTAGCCGCATTCCTCTGCACGGGAAAAGCAAAGACGAATGGATTGGACAAGTGTTACGCCGTGATGCATACAACGCGATGGTTGAGAACAAAGGCGACATGCCTTTGAAGCGCTTAATGCGCCCATTGCAAATGGTTCCTGACTCTATGAATATCGATGCCATGCTGCGTGCCTTTCTTAAGCAACGCGCCCATTTGGTTGGTGTGATCGATGAGTATGGAAGCATCGCAGGAATCATTTCCCTTGAAGATGTTTTGGAAGGTTTGCTAGGCCGAGAAATCGTTGATGAGTTTGATGAAGCCGTGGATCTACAAGAGCATGCACGTCGCAAGAGCATCGCCTTTGCATCGATTGCAAGCAATGCACCGACGAAAGCGGATCGCAAGGTATTTTGAAAGCAAATGCAACGAGTAAAGTGAAAATTCAGTTTCTGATTAATTGAATTCTGCGAGTGTGCCGTCTTTGCCCGCATGGAGACTGCCGCCAAGCGGCAGTGACGTAAATAAGCAACGCGCAGTGACGACGGTGATGCACGCAAGCGACAGTGACGTAAATAAGTAATGCGCAGTGACAGTGACGAACGTTAGCTGCTGTGACATAAGTCAGCCACGCACGCAACGCACTATTGCGCAGCAATGAGCGTTGTCGGTTCACGCGTATTTAAATTATCGCGTATCCCCACCATCCCAAACGAGTCTGTCCGCAGAATGAAGCGATTACTCGCAACGTCGTTGCCGAGTACATCGAATTCTGCGGCAGAGCCTATTTACATACGGATGGTGGGGTTATCGCGATAATTCCCCATCTTTATAGTATTATCTTTTCACTATGCGTAATGTTTACCATGCCCTTTGGTCTACTCTCTTTGTTGGCGATGAAAAGCGTCGATCGTTACACGAAATCTTGCAACAGATTCCGGTGTTTAAAGATCTCACATTGTTTGAACTGAAATTTGTTGTGCCTATTTTGCATCAACGCGAATACAAGGCCGATGAACTTGTGTTTTGCGAAGGCGAGGCTGGCAATGGAATGTATATCGTGCAGTCTGGGCAAGTCGATATTGTAGGGCACACCACTACTGGTGAAGATGTGTTGTATGCAAGCCTTTTTGACCGACAGTTTTTTGGCGAACTTTCTTTGGTCGATGGTCAGCCACGTTCGGCAACCGCCACTTGCCCTGTTCCTAGCACGCTTTACGGATTCTTTAAGCCCGATCTGCTTGAACTCATCGATAAACACCCCGCCATCGGAACCAAAATTCTTTTCAATTTGACCAACGTACTCGGTGGCCGTTTGCGCGATACCAATACGAAGCTCATGGAACTGCAAGCGCAGATGCATGTTCTGCGAGGATCGAATGCGGCTCAATAAAGAACACCTTGGAATTCGCGTGATCTATTGGACTGTGATTGTAGCCATTACAGCCCTTGTCGCTTACGCAGCTTTCACTTTGTTTTTCCCTGTGCTTTTTGGATTCTTGCTAGCATTCCTCACGGATCCAATGGTGGACTGGCTTGAACGGCGTGGTTGGTCGAGGCATACCGCGTCTTTGTTGTTATTCGCTGTGTTACTTTCTGGTTTGGTATTTGTGCTCGCGGTGTTCATTCCTTTGTTGCAGCATCAAGTAACCGAGGTGTCTCATCATCGCGCTGAATACGTGAGTGTTTTAGAAACTCGTGTGACGCAAATTCGTGAGAATGCATTGCGGTATATTTCGCATGATATTGTGACGGATGCTGAAGCAAGTGCGCGTGCCGCTGTTTCCAGTAAGATCCAATCCGTGCAAGATGCAGCTCCGGGAATGCTTGCTGAGGCTGCGCACATGTTGGCCGAGGCTATTTTTGTTCCGATCATAGCATTCTTCTTTTTGGTGGAGGGTGCAGAGATTAAGAAGTTTGTGATTCGCCTTTTGCCCAATCGATATTTTGAAATGACACTGATGATTCTAAACCAGGTGAATACTCAGTTGGGAAGCTACATGCGTGGGCAAGCGATGGATTGTTTGATCAATGGTAGTTTGTATGCAATCGGCCTAATGGCCTTGGGAGTCAAGGGCGGAGCGGTGATCGGTGGTTTTGCTGGCTTAATGAATGCCATTCCTTATGTGGGGCCGGTTCTGGGTGTGATACCTGCGATGTTCAGCTTGATGATGGATCCAACCGCAACGATGCCGTGGTGGAGTGCTGCTGTGTTATTCTTGTGTGTGCATCTATTGGACGATGTTTTGATTTATCCGATGACGGTGGGCAAGAGCCTAGACTTGCCTCCGTTTGTGGTGATACTAGGGATCTTATTTGGTGGAAGTGTTGCAGGCATTCCTGGCATGTTTTTAACAGTGCCTTTGCTCGGAATGGCCAAGCAAATTTTCTTGGTTTTTCACCACAGCTTAAAATCGTATAAGATTATTTAAACACAATTACTTGCTGTTTGTCACAAGGACCGTGCGTGTGCATTGAGTTCTTTTCAAAAAGCAATTAGATTAAACGTATTGCAATATCCATGAAACATGAACCTAGGTAGACCTATGAAACGTATGCTGTTGTCTACTGCGCTATTCGCTTCTTTGGGGTTCGCGCAGACTCCACCACCACCGCCACCACCACCTTCGGCGACGGCTCCTGTTGCGGCTCCTGTACCTTCGGCTACGCCTACGGTTGCTTCCGCTCCCGCCGCTACATCTTCAGCGACTCTGCTTTCATCTGCAGTCGTGTCGTCTAGCTTGCAGGCTTCTTCGCAAGTGCTGCGCTCTTCTTCTGTGGTGCTTTCGTCTTCCTCTGTTGTTTCTGCAACGAGCTCTGCTGTGCTGTCGAGTTCCTCGGCTGCGCCATTGAAGAAGCCTGCAGCAACAGCTGCCGCGGCTGTCCCCGTGGTTAATGCGCCAGCGACAAGTTCCGCAACTCAAGCGTCTTCTCAAGCCACGTCTGCAACTGTTGCGTCCTCTGCGCAAGCAAAGCCTGCTGCAGCAACAGCTTCCAATGTCGCTGGTGTCGCTACTGCAACAAGCTCTGCCGCTCAGTCATCGTCGGTAGCTGCTGATTCATCGAAGTCCAAGGACTCTGGAGTAAAGACTGGTTATACGGGTTCCGTTGCTGTGGGCATTATGAATGTCAATGGTCAACAGGTGACTCGAGTTTCGTATCGCCCAGAGTTTAGCATGGGGCCATTCGGTGTGGCGCTTGATCTTGAATTATTTATCGCGAGCGATGGCCATATCCAAAGCACCGGTTGGGATTTTAAGACCCGCGATGAAACTCTGAATTCATTAGCGCGTAAGATTTACTACGTGCGTTGGAATCACCCTGGTGATGGCTTCTATGCCCGCGTGGGTGCCATTGAAGGAATCACCCTTGATGCCGCAGGGCTTATCACCTCGGGCTATGGCAACGTGGCAAACTATCCTGGTCAAAAATTGGTGGGAACCGATGTACAATTCAACGACTGGTTCGATCCTTGGAATATTGACCTAGAGGCTGTCAATAATTCTGTGATGGATTGGAATAATGGTGGTGGAGTGGTGGGTTTAAAAGCCAGCATTACTCCGCTTGGATTATTGGGACTGCCAATCATTAGCAAGCTTCGCGGTGGGGTAACTTTTGTCCGCGACTTCAATCAGTTTGCAACACTTCCTGATGCCGACAAAGACCATTGCCCCGATGCCGTGGATGGAATCAAGGGTGCTGGCTGTTTAGGTACTTCTCAAGTCGTAAACGTAAATGCCGCGTTGAATAATTCGCGTGGGACTCTCGGATCTTCCTTCGTGGATTCTGTGGAGATGATTATTCGAGGATCTGATTCCGTGAAAGTTGATAGCGGAAGAGTTGTGAATCACTTTGCGAAGTCCGCTGAATTCACTGAACTCGGCTTTGATTATCAACTCCCACTCATCACCACCGATCTCCTTACTTGGGGTGTCTATGGTGAGTATGCGTTGCCAATCTTCCTTGGTTCAGACACCTTGCTCAACACAGCATGGGGCGCGGTACCTCTTGGAACAGGGGTGAAATTCTGGAAACTCGATCTCGGTGCAGAATTCCGTTTGGTGAATGGTCGTTTCCAAGTGAGCAATTTTGACGCTGCATACGAGATGATGCGTGTGCGCTTGCTCGATGGTTCGTACCAAACTAAGCAACAGTCGGTATGGGATTCAACCCAAGATCACGGCCTTTCTAAGGGCTTTTTTGGCCGTGCAGGCATGGACATGTGGGGGATCTTCCAAGTGAATGGAACCTACTCGCAGCTGTGGGCGAAAGATGGCTCTACCGATCGTGGCTATACGGGTAAGATTGCCCTCGGCAAAACGGTGTTAGGCTTTATTCCTAAGATCGCTGTCGTTGAAGCCTTCTACGGCAAGGATCATGTGCGTGCAGATCACGACAGCTTCTTTGGCCCATCGATCTACACAACTTATGGATACCGCGTGGGCTTGAACCTTGCTGGCGGCATGACCGTGGTGGTTGGCAACTATACCACATACTCTCGCAACACCAACAACAAGCTAGTACCTCAATCCAACTTCGTTGCGGAAACTGTGATCAGCTTCTAAGTCTCGTTGCTTTCCAACAAAAAAGCACTCGGAATTTTCCGGGTGCTTTTTCAATGTTATCCATTACAAAGTTCTGGACCGTTGGAACTCAGAATCTCTTCTCTATCGTCTTGAAAAGACGAAACTGATTTCCACGGGAGCATTCAGGGGAAGCGAGGAAACCCCCACAGCGGTGCGCGTGTGTTTGCCTGCATCCTGTAAAAGTTCTAGGGCCAGTTCTGAAGCTCCATTGAGCACGCTGGGTTGTTGCACGAAGCCCTGTGGGGATTGCACAAAGCCGTTGATCTGAATGATACGAGCAATCGCATCTACGCTTCCCAAGACGCCTGCAGCCGCTGCGAGCCCATTCAGCAAGCATTGCCGCGCAGCCATTTGAGCTTGCTCCACAGATACTAGGTCAGGTACTGCGCCTGTAAAGAGAAGCTGTCCATCGGAAAAGGGAAGCTGACCCGATACAAAAACCAAGTCCCCCACCACCAATGCGGGCACGTAAGCCGCAAGGGGCTTGGGCGATTCAGGCAAAACTAAACCAAGATCTTGTAAACGATTGCGTAGACTCATAAAACCTCCAAGCTATATGGTTTGAGTGTACAAAAAAAACACCCCAAATCAAATTTGATTGAGGTGTTTTGAATTTAAAAAACGAATTAAACGATCTTTTTCATGCCCTTCATTTGGGCGCGGAGCCATGCACCGATCTCTTCTACGGAGTGTTCGCGCAGAGCTTCGTTGACTTGAATCAGCTTCTTGTTGTCGACGCCAGTGGACTTGCCTTCGTTGTAGATGCCACCGATCACGTCCTTGCCCACGCCCTTCATGAAATTTTCGAGCATTGGGATCGCAGAGTTGGAGAACAAGTAGCAACCGTATTCGGCTGTATCCGAAATAACGCGGTTCATTTCGTAGAGCTTCTTGCGGGCGATGAGGTTTGCGATGAGTGGAGTCTCATGCAAGGACTCGTAGTAGGCGCTCTCTTCGAGGATGCCTGCTGCAACCATGGTCTCAAACGCCAGCTCAACGCCAGCCTTCACCATTGCAATCATCAGCACGCCGCGGTCGAAATATTCTTGCTCAGCGATCACCACATCAGAAGGTGCTGTCTTCTCGAAAGCGGTCTTGCCAGTGGCTTCGCGCCAGCCCAGCAACTTCTTATCGCCATCGGCCCAATCCTTCATCATATTGCTAGAGAAATCACCGGAAATAATATCGTCTTGGTGCTTCTCGAACAGAGGGCGCAGAATCACTTTGAGTTCTTCGGAAAGCTCAACAGCGCGGATCTTCGCTGGGTTCGAAAGGCGATCGAGCATATTGGTGATGCCACCATGCTTCAGCGCTTCGCAGATGGTTTCCCAGCCGTATTGGATCAGCTTGGAAGCGAAGCCGGCATCGACGCCCAGTTCAATCATGCGGTCAAAGCAAAGGAGCGAACCGGTCTGCAGCATACCGCAGAGAATGGTCTGTTCGCCCATTAAGTCGGACTTCACTTCAGCGACGAATGAGGATTCGAGGCAACCGGCACGATCGCCACCGAGGCCCACAGCATAAGCTTTGGCAACGTCCCAGCCCTTTTTTTCAGGATCGTTATTGCGATGCACAGCGAGCAGTGTTGGCACGCCAAAGCCACGCAGGTATTCCGCGCGCACTTCGGAACCAGGAGACTTCGGAGCGACCATGATCACCGTCAGGTCTTCGCGGATCTGCATGCCTTCTTCCACGATATTGAAACCGTGGGAGTAAGAGAGCGTCGCGCCCTTCTTCATGAGCGGCATGACCTTGGAAACGACCGAGGTATGCTGCTTATCGGGTGTCAAATTGATCACCAAATCAGCCTTAGGAACCAAGTCTTCGTAGACGCCCACTGCGAATCCGTTTTCGGTCGCATTCTTCCAGGACTCACGCTTGGAATCAATAGCTTCTTTGCGAAGAGAGTAAGAGACATCAAGGCCAGAGTCGCGCAGGTTCAAACCTTGGTGCAAACCCTGAGCGCCACAACCGATAATGACAATCTTCTTTCCCTTGAGCGCTTCAGTGCCTTTGGCAAACTCGGATGCATCCATAAAGCGGCAATGACCGAGCTCGTCGATCTTGAGACGGAAGGGGAGGGAGGAGAAGTAGTTCATTTGTAACCTCTATTGCGAAATTTTGAGTCCCAAACATAGAAATTTCTGCTGGGGAATATCCACCCCTCAAAGGCACAATAGAACCCCTTTTTTGTGGTTATCGCCACAGCCCTTGAAGGTCTTTAGGCTCAGTCATTCGCCCATTTGCGCGGGCTTTTAGCACTCGTTCCTTTTTTAGAAACGGAATCAGTTATGCGCATTCACAAAACCTTCGTCTAGCCAAGTATCTTCAAGGCATGAACAAACTCATTCTTTTCTTGCCGATTCTCTTTGTCGCTTGTGCTCAGCAGGTGACGAATTCGAGCATATCCTCGAATTCGAATGCAATTCTTGCTTCGAGTTCTAGTGCCGTATCATCCAGTACTGTACGCATTACCATCGCTCCAGACTCAGTACTTACAAGGGCTCAGCTGTATGCCCGCATGGATGTTACCGACACAAGCCTCGGGAGTGCCTTTTACCTTAAACAAGAATTGGCAAAATATTTAGCAGACACCACAAATGTTCAAGCTGAGTTTCATGTGGACTCTATTTTTCACCAATACGGCCTCTTGGAAAGTCCTTTATGCGACTGGGCTGACACCGTTGTATTGAGCAGTAAAATTCGAGACTCTTCGTATACCTCCACTACTAGCAATCCCTGTGACTTTTCCGTGACGGAGAAAATGCTACGATCTAAAAGTGGAGTCATACTTGGAACCGTTCTCGATTCATCTAACGATTGTGGTACAGATGGTAACTGGAGAAAGTCAACTTTTATTTGTAAGACAACAGCATGGATATTTACGACTGGGGACATGTCGAGTTACAATCGAATGAGTACAAATGCGTTGAATCTTGCAATTGAATTTAAACGTACAGCAGATTCAACCGTAGTCTGGAATAATCAAACGCCACAAAGTATCGTATCGCGTATTGTGCGAAAGTCGGAATTGCTTGCTCAATTTGGTGTCGAACCATCTGCTGTTGATTCTGCAAATGCTGTTGTCGCCTATGTGCCATCAATCATGGCACTGAGTGGTACAGCAAAGGATTCCCTATTCCAAGTCGCCTTGGCTTTGGTGCCATCGAACCACCACGCTTTTTGCACGTACCCAGATTCTGTGCAATTACAGAAGAGCATTTTCTTTTCTAGCAATAATGGAGCTTGCGTAGTGAATACAACGATTCTTACCTTGGCTGGCGACATATTGGAAACAGGAAAAGACACTTGCTCCAGTTGGAGCGCAGCTCAAAACCAAGCCCCAGACAACTTTAGCTGCAAGAGCGGGTACACGAATATTCAAGATGTGAAATACAAAACGACCGAGGAGAATGGAATCCCGACGAACCATTTCTTCGATGTTGGTAGCATTAATTTTAAAGTTGGTTATTAATCCAGTTTGATCTGATGCTCTTGCAGCTTACGCCAGAGCGTGGAGCGAGATATACCAAGGCGTTTGGCGACTTCGGTTTGATTATTTCCAAGGACTTGCAGGGCGTGCAGAATATGCCTGCGCTCTAGTTCACCTAGCGAAACAATTTCAGAGTCTTGCTCTTGTGCAATGGTATGTGTAACCGTTTGTGTGGTTTCTGTATTAAAATCAACGCTCAAATTATTGACTTGATGTGTCGATAATTCTTCTTCGTCTTGTGGACTTGGGCGATTGGTGGAATCGGTGAGGTATACATGCCCTGATTTTGGACGCAACTGCTCGGGTAAATCTTCGAGGCGAATCTCGTCGTCTTCGGCGAGGACTGCTGCATGCTCAATGATGTTTTCCAGTTCCCGAATGTTGCCAGGATACGGGTAGGCGGCTAGAGCCACCTGGGCTGCTGGGTGAATACGCGAGATTTGTTTGCCGGTTTCTTGCCCATATTTCAGCAAAAAGAATTTGATGAGTTTAGGGATGGTGTCGTGTCTGGCACGCAAAGGAGGCAGGGTCAAATGGAAGGTGTTCAATCGGTAGAACAGGTCTTCGCGGAACTCGCCCTTGCGAATCGCTTCGGCCACATTCTTATTGGTCGCGGCAATCACGCGCACATCTAAAAAGCGATTTTCTGTTTCACCTACGCGACGGATTTCTTTGTTCTGCAAAAAGCGTAGCAACTTCACTTGCGTTTGCGGTGCAAGCTCTCCAACTTCATCTAAGAAAAGAGTTCCGCCATCGGCCTCTTCAAATAAGCCCTTGCGGTTTGCGATGGCTCCCGTGAAAGCTCCCTTGCGGCTTCCAAAGAGTTCGGACTCCACAATGTTTTCAGGGATCGCGCCGCAGTTCACAGTCACAAAAGGCTCATCTGCGCGCTTGGATAAACGGTGAATTACATTCGCAATGAATTCTTTTCCAGTACCCGATTCTCCTGTGATAAGGATTGAAGAATTGGTTGGTGCGACCTTGTAAATGGTTCGCAGAATCTTGCGCATTTCGATGGTGTTGCCGAGTAAATCCTCGAGCACATGGTCTTCCATGAGTCGATAATTTTTGCGGCTATTGAGACGTACCTGCACCTTGCGGGCTGCGTTTTCAAGAACGTGTGCATCGACGGGTTTCAGCAGGTAGCTAGCGGCTCCGCGGGCAAGTGCATTTTCTGCAATCTGCACCGACTTGGAATCGCACAACATCACGATTTCAATGCCCGGGTGATGCTCTTTTAAAAATGAAATCGTATCGAGATCTTTTAGCACCAAAAAATCGGTGCAAAGAAAACAAAGCCCAATGCGTTCTTCTTTCGCCCAAGATACAAGTGCCGCAGAATCATTGACTGCAGCCAATGGCGAATCTTCCAGCGCCCAGCCAGCGAGCACTTCATTCACAAATTTGCGGTCAGGATCAGCGAGAAGGACGTTCATAGTAGAGCTCGGAGTGTTTGGCGAAATTGAGAGTTAAAAATTGAAAATTGAAAGTGGAATACAGAACCAAAATCATTTTTAAATCGATCATTTCGGCGTTTCGTCTGCCATGGCCTTTGCAATAACTCTCCAATTTCAACTCTCAATTCTCAATTTTCTTCTTACGAAAATAGTCCTTTCATCTTCTTCAAAAATCCTTCTTCGCGGGCGGTTTCGCTTGGACTCTGAAGCTTTGCAAGTTCTTCGTAGAGCTCGCGTTCGCGGCTATTGAGGGATTCTGGAATCAAAGTCTGGATGTTCACATAAATATCACCACGGTGTCCACCATCGAGTTCGGGCAAGCCTTGGTCTTTAATGCGGAACTTGCGCCCTGCTTGTGTGCCTGCCGCGATCTTGATTTGCACTTCGCCTTCGAGGGTTGGTACACGCACCGATCCACCCAGCACAAGCTTGGTCACGGGCACCTCAACTTTGCATTCAAGGTCGGTACCTGCGCGAGTAAAGAACTCGTCTTTCTTTTCAGAAATCATTGCGATCAAATCGCCAGTTGCTCCACCATGCGGGCCACAGTCACCTTCACCGCGAAGCTTGATATAGTTGCCTTCCGAGACGCCTGCAGGAATCTTGACTTCAATGGTGTCCTCTTGACGAATGCGGCCATCGCCAGCGCAATGTGCGCAACGATTTGACACGCTCTCGCCGCTGCCACTGCAATCAGGGCACGTGCTCACGTTCACCATTTGTCCAAAAAGCGATTGGGAAATATGGCGTACTTGACCCATGCCACCACAGGTGTTGCAAGTCTTAACACCCGTTCCTCCCTTACCGCCGCAACGTTCGCAAGGGCGCTGACGTTTGATCTTTAATTTCTTGTTTACACCGAGAGCTATTTCTTTGAGCGAAAGCGCAAGCTTCAGTTGCAGGTCACTTCCACGCGGAGGACCTTGCTTGCCACGGCCACGGCCACCGCCGCCACGCGATCCACCAAAGCCAAAGTCACCAAAGATATCGCCGAAATGGCTAAAGATATCATCGAAGTTCGAGAAGCCTTGTCCGCCTTGCATCCCTGGTGCATCATGGCCAAAACGGTCATACTGCGCACGCTTTTGCTGATCCGAAAGAACTTCGTAGGCTTCGGCAGCTTCCTTGAATTTTTCTTCGCAAGCTTTGTCGCCAGGGTTTTTATCAGGATGAAATTTGATGGCCATCTTTTTGTAGGCACGCTTAATCTCATCGAGTTGCGCATCTTTCGCAACTTCCAGCACTTCGTAATAATCACGCTTTTTGGCCATAGGGAACTCAGTTAAGAAATATCAGAAAATTGAAAGTTGAAAGTTGAGAGTTAAAAGGTTGGGTTACAGTCTTGTTGCAAATGTAGCCCAACTTTCAGTTTTACTCTTTCAACTCTCAATTGGAAGGCGTTTCACAATATTACTTGTCATCCACCACTGTATAATCTGCATCCACAGCGCCTTCGTCTTTCTTAGGCTTCTGTTGAGCGGACTCTTGATGTGCTGGTTGTTCTGCGCCAGGGGCTCCGGAACCTGCTCCTGCAGCAC
>Ga0302287_10000167_pt1 | contig 41218 bp, 43 predicted proteins | sample III_Fen_E2_4_FD_200452 | JGI IMG/M metagenome (GOLD analysis project Ga0302287, IMG submission 200452) | Peat permafrost microbial communities from Stordalen Mire near Abisko, Sweden - III_Fen_E2_4 | ecosystem: Environmental > Terrestrial > Soil > Wetlands > Permafrost | place: Sweden: Abisko... | reverse complement strand
TCCTGGGCCATCTGAACAGAACGCTCTTTGAAGGCCGGATCATGAGTCCTACGAATGGACTTGAGATTCTCTGTCATACGGCTAACCTACCTGATTGTGGAGTCCGTCAGCAGGGGAACGGGTCAGACCATCCCGCCAGTAACCGTGGCACCGTCTTGAATCTGAGGAATCGTCGGAGCACGAACCGTCCCTCTTACATTACTATAGGAACGCAGTGATATATGATTCGCACTTACAGCATCACCCAATATTTGAGCTTGCGCTCCGATATCTATGTTATCTCCTGCTCCAACTTTTCCATATACATGTGTGCGATCACTTAGCCTGACGTTCTTAACGCCCCACACAGCATAATGTTGAGCATTTTCTAACTCATTCTCAAATACGACATTTCCTGTCCCATTTGAAGAGCTTCCACTCGAACTCGTACCAGTTGATGTCCCTGTTCCTCCAGTGGAACTTCCAGAAGAGCCGCTACTTCCACTTCCACCGGCATACGGTGTTCCATAGATCAATGTGTCAAGGTGGTATACTGCCACATTGCTATTTACGGCATATCCTGTAGTACTGGATGCGCTATAAGCAAGAGAATTGCTGATATTTTTCCAATTTGAGTTATTCAATCCGAACTGGACTTCAGCGTAAGCACCTGTATCTACTTTTCCCGAATCAAACGAGATATCAACATATCTTTGGGCACTATCCCCGCCAAAGCTCATGGTTACTGCACCATTACTTCCTAGCGAATACCACCAAACGCTGTATTTGATGCTTTCCAAACTTTCGGAGTCACAAAGCCAATAACGAATTCGCCACGAAGATAGATTCAAGGAGGCATTACTGCGATTATACAGCCGCAAAGCAATATTTTCCACTGGCTGAGGAGGAGCTCCATTTTCCGCAAACGCTTCAACTTCAACTCGTCCGCTTGCTGCAGAAACAGGTATTGCAGAAAAAATCAAACACGTAAGAAACGAAAGCATCACAGCAATTCGGTTCATTGCCATTAAGCGCATAAAAAGTTTCCTCCAGACAATCCGGGAATCACACAATACCACCAATATGCAGTTGTACATAACTTACTCAGAAATTCATATATCCGCACACGACGCACTAATATTTACGCATTTTCTACATCTGCAAACAATGCATAAATGCCACTAACAAGAACTTTCACAATTACTAACGAGATAGTCTTGTATTGCGTGACGTATAGCTGAAATCGGCCAAATCACGCCATTTGCCGCATCATTAGCCCCCACGTTCCCAACGCTTCGACCTCGGGTGCGGCATGGCTCTGGCTCGTCATCCTAACCAGCTTCTTAGCGGCTTTTGATCCATATCTTGGCTATATAAAGGGCCTCGGTGCGCTTGCACCGAAGCCGAAGGCCAAAGGTGTCGTAACAATTCCCCGCGCAGACAGCCTCTCAACCCGAGAGACAAGCTACAAGTTTTCTAAAGAAGTCAAGGAGAAAACTGGCGCTCTTTGAAGGGGATGCCGAAAGATGTGGCATAAGACAGATTTTGTCTAGATGGCCTAGGCCTAGCACATGTGCGAGGCCGACCAACGACGCGAGCTGATCGCCTTGTGACGGCGAGAGCACCAGGCCCATGGATGAACCCGGCCGGATGGGACCGACGAGGGTGGCCGAATAAGCCGATTTCGCACGATAGCTTGACTAATTATTCCGACCAGCCCTAGCCGTAACCGGCTTCGGGTTGAAGTGGGATTTAGCGGTATCGGGCAGAACAGATAACACAGAGTTTCGCACAGCGACTCCGCTAATGCCGGTCCTCTGTGCATAAGTATTGATCTTGGTCAATTTCACCTCGTAGACAGCATTGGCTCCCATGGCGCCAGCTTCCTCCTGGAGAGATTGCAAAGCAGTTGCACCGTCACCCACGACATCGACGGCAACACTTCCCAAAACTTGAGCCCCGGAATCTGTCGGTGTCTGAGAGGAGTAGATCTTCACTGCAGAGGCGAGGACAGGAGTAAGGGTTGTATTGGCGCCATTCTGGAAATAGTGCGTTTGAATTGCACACCCAGCAGACAGCAAGGCGAGGATCGGCAATATGGTAACAATCTTCTTCATTTGATCCTCACTTCATCTTCACTGCGGTGGCGGTTGCTCTAATGCCACAGTTCCAATAGCCTAGAGCCCCCTCAAGGCGCAACTGAACGATTGCGTCGGCTCCGAAAGCTGCGGCTTCTTCTTTTAGCTTATCCACTGCCGTCGCAGCATCATTTCCTGCATCCGCAGAAGCGATGACTTGGCCAATGACTTGGTATTTCTTGCCATTGGCATTAGCCGTAGAATACACGGCAACATCCGCCGGACTAACATGAGCTACAGCCCCAGCGAGAGGAACTACATCATCGGTTTGCAAGTGCGCAGTAGATGCACAACCGGCCAACGCGATAAAAATTGAGGAACACAAGCAAAGACGCTTCATTTACAACTCCCATGCGCAAAAAGACGGGTTGCCTCCTGATCTAGAAATTCCAGTCGTTCAGTAAAGAGTCCGCGTCTCACATTCCCTCCCGCCTTGATAGATCTAGCGGAGCATTTCCTCCCCCGCCGAAAAAACTGAAAAGTCGGAATCTACCGCCGCTGCCTACTAGTACAGACAACCAAACGCTGCGCAGTGTCCACAGCCGAGTTGTCATAGCACCATGCCCATTGTGCTGAAGTTCACGTTACCAACTCCAGCGGCTTTTAGTTTCACTAGCAAGAAGCTTGGGTCAGTAGCCCCGGAGCCAGCGCAACGTGAAGAGGACGCAAATGAATGAAAACCTTTGGCTGGACGATTTGCGGCCCGCGCCAGAAAATTGGGACTGGGCCACGTCAGCAGAACAAGCTATTGCCCCTTCTCAAAAGCCGCCAATATGTGCTGCTGAGCCTGGATCACGACTTGGGAAACGACCGGGCAGGAACGGGGCTTGATGTGTTGCGCTGGATCGAAGAAGAAGTGGTGCTGCACGAATTCCGACCACCCGAGATGCGAGTCCATTCGATGAACCCGGTTGGATGACAGAATATGCTGGCAGCCATTGATGCGATACAGGCACGACGAAATAACATGAAGGCTGTCTGACACAGCCGCCGCTTGTGTGCATTCTTTGCAAGACCTTTAACAGGACACTGCGGAATGGATGACAGAGCCAGCGGGATTGTCGAGACCATCTATCAGCAGCTTGGGGGCAAAGGCTTCGCCATGATGATCGGGATGAACTTCCCCATCCTCGTGTCCGAAGACAAGAAGACAGGGAACGTGACAGCGACTTTCCGTTGGAGAGCCCATGCCAATGATGGGCCCGACAGATCGAGTACGGCTCCGAGGCTCCCTAGCTGTCCGACGGCGCAGCCACGGATTTCGCCATCATCCGGGCGGCGACGATGGCGGCGAGAAATCCGGAAACCGCGGCGGTGCCGAGCGACCATCTCGGGCCCAGATGGTTCGCGATCCACCCGACGATGGGAGCCCCGATTGCCGCTCCCCCCAGCCCCACGCCCACGCGGGTCGCCATCACCCGACCGCGCATGGTGGGCTCGGTCGTAAGCTGCATCATGCTGTTCGTCGCGATCGTGAAGGTGAGAGCCGAGACTCCGATTAGCGCGAGGGCCGCGGCGAACCACCAATATCCGGGAGAGAAGGCGGCGAGGGTGCACGCGATCCCGAAGACTCCTGTGCCCCAAAGCAGCGTCCCGAAGTCCGGCTTGTCGCGCGCTGCCGACAGGAGTGCCGCGCTCATCGTGCCGATCGCCATGATCGACGACAGCAGGCCGAATCCGCGCGCGTCGGTGTGGAAGACCTTCACCGCCATGGCGGAGATGAAGACCTGGAAATTGAAGCCGAATGTCCCGATCAAAAAGAGCATGACCACGATGGATCGCAGGTCGGGCCTCGCCCAGACGTAACGGAGTCCTTCGACGAAGCCCCCGGTCGCGCGGGAAGCTCTCGCGTTCGTCCGGAGCTCATGGACACGCAGCAGAGACATGGAAAGCAGAACAGGGCCAAAGGCCAGTCCGTTCAGGAGAAACGCCCATCCCGTTCCGATCTTCGCGATGACCAGACCTGCCACGGCCGGGCCGATCATCTGGCCGGCGAAGATCGAGGTCGAGTTGAGCGCGACCGCGTTGGGCAGGTGTTCGTCTCCCACCAGTTCCCCGACGAAGGTCTGCCGCACCGGTGCATCCAGCGCCGCGGCGGCACCGAAGACGAAGGCGAACACGTACACGTGCCAGAGTTGGATGTGACCCGAGATCGTCAGGATTCCCAGCGCCACCGCCAGCACACCCATGGATGCTTGCGTCAGCATCAGCAGCTTGCGCTGGTTGAACCGGTCGGCCGCCAAACCGCTCCAGGGCAGCAACAAGAGTTGCGGTGCGAACTGCAGGCCCGTGACGATTCCCAGGGCGGTCGCGTCGTGGTTGGTCAGTCGCGTCAGCACGATCCAGTCCTGCGCCACGCGCTGCATCCACGTTCCGATGTTCGAGACCAGAGCGCCTGCCGCCCACAAGCGGAAGTTGAAGTTTTCCAGGGCGCGGAACGGCTTGGAAAGTGGATTGCTCATGGACGCTTCGGGGCGTTGCCCCCGTGGAGCTGGCCGAAATTCCACGCCGAAAACAGGCTGATGGAGAGCGCGCCGGCCGCGAACGGCCCGATGCAGGCCATGGAGTGCGGATCGAACTGCCCGACCCGCAACAGCAGGAAATAGGCGAAGACGAAATTCGCGAAGCCCCATGCGACATTCACGGTCGAGGACGAGAGTCCCTTCCCGTGAGGTTTCGCGAACGGTGTCTGGAAGGGCTCTCCCATCATGCCGCTGACGAAGTGAGGCATGGCGTTGACCAGAAACCCGGCTCCGAAGAAGTAGGACACGATCTGCAACCAGTTCATGGTCAAGCACTCCTTTTTGCGAGCAGATCAAGCACGTCCTGCGTGGAGCCGGTCTCGCCGAGGCGGGGAAAGACATGCTTGAGACTGTATTCGTGCGCTTCGGGGCGCGAATCCGCCATGGCGTCAGTGGCGAGCGTCACGTTGAAACCCGCTTCGTATGCCTGGCGCGCGGTCGCTTCGACGCCGGTTGCGGTGGCGACACCGGTAACGACCACCTGGGTCACGCCTTCCGCCCTCAACCTGGATTCGAGGTTCGTGCTGGCGAACGCGCCCCAGGTTCGCTTGGTGACCACGATGTCACCACTCTGGCAACCCAACTCCGGAACGAGGTCCGCCCATCCTTCGAAGTAAAGTCTCTGCCTGGGCGGTTGTTCCGTACGCCCCGGCGCCCCACCGGTGACGTTGACGAGCACGACGGGCAACCCCGCCGCGCGAAACGCATCGATCAGAGCGCGCGACCGCTCCACGACATCATCGAGAGGAGACACGGCAGGAGAGCCGACGATGCCCTTCTGGAGGTCTACCACGATCAGCGCGGTTCGAGGGTCGAGGATGGTGAGCGGCATGAAGTTCTCCTTTGAACGCGGTAAACGAAATTTGGTGTCGATCCGAGGTGATATGGTTAATCCTCGGCGAGTCGCGCAAGCAGGTGCAGGACGGAAGACACCTTCTTCTGCTCTTGCAGGGAAAGTTTCCGCTGGATCGTTTGCGCCAGCCAGTCTTGGCGGGCGGTACGTCCATCCTCGATCATTTTCCTGCAGGCTTTCGTCAGCGACATGAGCGTCTTCCGCCCGTCGTTCGGGTCAGCGGCTCCCACCACGAACCCAATTTCCTCCAACGCGGCGACGACAGCACTCATCGACTGGGGGCGCATCCCCTCCGCCCTGGCAAGGCTCGACACCGTCGCCGGACCGTCATTTTCCAATCGGAGAATAACGGCGACCTGGGATGATGTAAGGTCGTATCGCCCACCTTGCTGCCGTAGTTTCCGTTTCAGGGGCCCTAAAGTGGTGCGCAACTCCTTTGCGACCTTGGAAGCAAGGGAGAAGCTTGTATTCCGTGACGTTTCTTCCATGATGAGAACATACCATAATAACAGTCAATCTGTACAGGTTAACTGTGTTTCTATTGCATCACTCAACGCAGTGAAATGAGTTCCGAAGCTGTCTCGGAAACGTTGTCCTCCTGCGCTGCCAAGGTCTGCCGCTCAGGAATAGCGAACCCTAAAAGCCTTCCACATTTTGCCAAAAATTATTTTCAGGGCTCTGGGCTCTGCCGTAAAACGTCCGATATCTAGAGGGTAACTGCGAGCGGCAGAGGGGGGGATCAGCGAGGCTTCCATTCCCATGGATGGCACGATTTGCGCATCTACCCCGGTGCCAAAAGCGGTTCGTGCAGGCATTGAGGCGATGTCATGTTGTCAGAAGCGCGCCTAGGCTCTTCAGTCTCGCCGCTGCTCGCGGGCGTGGCCGCTTCGAGTTCCAGCGACGACCACCGCATCGCGCACATCGAACTCCAGAGTCCGGAACATCAGCAGGGTGTAATCAACAGCTCAGCATCCAGGTCGCCTTGTGTAAAGGCCTGGATCAGGGCCTGGGCGCTCTTCGAAAAGACGACCGGGTTGGCAACGATCCTACCGCGTGTCATCAACATCGACAAAGCCTTACCATCCAGCACAAGCCCCGCTCGCCCCAGCAGGGCTGACTCAGTACTTGTAAACCTTGTGCGAGAGCTTCGAGGTCTTCGCCTTTTCAAGATCCTTGTGATGCGGCCTCTGCTGCAATAGCCGCTTCTTTCGCAGGTACGCCCGCCCTTCGGAAGTACGCAGCCAACGAAGCAGCTTCTTACGATCACGGAGGCGCTCAGCCAGCGCTCGCTTTACAAAAGACACCACCGGCACATGGCCAACGCCGTGCTCTACAAACGCTGCGTGAATCGCCTGTAGATACTGATTCGCAGGTGCCTCAAGCTGTTCGATGATCGTCTCAACGTCACCATCAAGCCGGTCCGACAGCCCCTGTAGCTGCCGCTGTAACTCTGGGTGTTCGGCACGAGCCTGTTCGTCGACGACAGTAATCTGATCGAGAAGTTCGCTTAGGCACTCTTGGCAGTTCTCTGGTTCTTCGGGGCCAGGCTCCTGCTCGTATTCCAGTGCCGACACGAGAAACGGTGTCGCATCATAGTGACGTCCTGTAAGAGACTCTAGCTCAAGCAGGTATGCCCACATCTGTAGGATCGCGCGCTGGTGTATGGGTGAACGTGCTGCGTTGGTATTGTCCGGCATGCTTAACCTCCCGTTACAGGCGCATGTATTTGCGGCCCGTAACAAGAGTTGGTGCAGTCGCCGAGCATCAGTAAGGCATTGGCGGCATCGCAAAATCACCGCCAGCCATCGTCGCCGCTTCACCTGTTGTTGCAACCGTCAGGAAGTCCGTGTAAGAGTGCGTCTCAATGGCATATTCCTCAACGGGAACGATATGCCCAAAGCTTTAATTATCTGCGCCTCGGCGGAAGACCAGTTGGCGGCTTAAGGGGACGTGTAGCTGCTCGGCCGGTGACCACGTTTTGCAAACCAGCGAGCTGCCGAGCAATGGTCAGATGGAGCAGAGTCCTCGGGGGCTGTTGAACAGCAGGCCTTTGCACTGGAACCGTAACTACATGAGGTGGTGCCATCGGCCGCAATGCTGATTTATTTGACATCGCGCCTGCGTGTGATTTGAGTTTTATTGAAGAACTGTGCAGGATTTTTGCTTTTTCAGCATCCATACCGTTATCGATCCGAGATGGGTCCAAGAACTCACGAAGTTTGAGAGCACCATAGAAATGGCTACGCACTCGGATCGGTGTTGGGCGTTCGCTTATATCAATTCCCACACAAAGAATCTGAGCCCGAACTGCACAGTACTCTTTATCCAAGTAGCGCCGTAGATCCGCCCCAGCCAGCCAAGCGTAAACAACAACAGCGTCTTTATTCGACAGTTTCAGGTTATCCATGTAAGCATTACGGTCAGGGCGATATTGGCGGAACACTCTGAACAGCCGGGCGGTATAAAAGCTGAAAACTGAGCTCAGTTTTTCAGGCCTCCACATCGCACGTTCTTTTAGAAGTACGATAGCTTCCTTCCGCAGCGTAAGCTCTAACCGTATCCATTTGTCGCATGAACGGTCTAGTGCCGGAGACTTTGTATCACAGCTTCGGTAACACTTGAGCGAGTAGGATTTTGAGTCCTTTCCATAATAAAACGTGTTATCCTCGATCGTGACTCGGCGCACAGCACCTTTCGGAATGCGCTCATCAGTTCCAGCTTGCTCGGCCGCGACTAAGCTAAGATCACGCCCAGTGCAGCTCATCATCCGAAGATGCGCCTTCAGGTCTGCGAACGTAGCGCAGGCAATATCAGGCGAGCCACAGTTAATCATAGCGGTTATGTCAACGCGCTGGATGATAGAATCACAAAGTGTAATCTGATCATTAGTTACCATTCTGTTCAGGCACATAGAAATAGCTTCAGTGTAACGCCGAACGTACTCGAAGGTGCTTTTACAAACGAAGCGGTTTTGAGCTTCAAGCGCTAGTGGATTGCCTTCAACGTAAACACGCCTGTCACGAACTTTGATGCGTACCACACAGTGACCACTTAGCGTTAGGTCATAACTGTTCCTCAGCTCCGGTACGAGAACAATACGCCTGTCAGCATTCTGCAGATCACGTCTAACTGCATCCCTTAGTAAAGCTGCAGGGTCGACGATAACGCCGGTACTTGTACTGTAAATCTTGGCCGAAAAGTCAAGTCGGTCTAGAAAGGGCTCACGGCCAGTAAAAGCCTTTGAGTAATTAGTAGGAGCTACTTCACCTGTGATCATAGTAACCTTCTTTCTGCAGTATAGGACTGCTCTGCTAATACTTGAGAAGTTGTTTGCGGGTTTAGCTATAGGCGCAAGAGCCTAATTGCGTGTATGGGCGCAATTGGAGCGTGTAGAGCGATAGAATCAAGCCAGCCGGTTTAGGAAGTTCCGGCAGTAGATTTCATACTATCCCGTCAGCGCTCTTGCATAGCGTCACCCAAAGCATGAAGCAGCTTATCGACAAGGCTTGTAACCGTAGGAGCACCATCTATTCCACGGACTCGTAGCCAAGAACTAAGCGCTGCTTTAAGACGCTCGTCTTCTTTTACGGCGTTATCAATGGTGACATCTGTCACCATTTCTGGGGCATGCTCCTGCTTCAGAATCCGCCGAATCATTCTAAGACTCATCCCAAAGCGTGTGGCAAGCATCGGCGCCAAAGCAACTTTCCCTTTCCTTGGAGCGCCTACTGTGTAATGGCAGCCTTGATCGCGAAGTTCTTTTGCCAAGGCCAGAATTTCTTCACTCTTATAGCCACGCCGTTTTTCATTCTCCGTAATTTCGACTTGCTTTGCCTCCTGCGGTTTTGTTGCTGAATCAAAATCAAGCACACGAACAGGGATTTTCTTCGCTAAAGGCCGAAGGACCATAAGTCTATCGAAGACTTTACAAGACACGTTATCCAGAAATAGTGATTCCCACAGCTTAATACGTTTGGGGCAAGAAAGCGCAAGCAGTTGTAGCGCTGCAAGCCGATGCCCACCAGCAACAAGCCGGTTTTTATTGTCGACAACCAAGGGCTCGATAAGACCATTCACGGCTATCGATTCAGCAAGCCCCACAACATGACTGGGATCAAGCCGCCGCGACGAATCATTCGCACGTGACAAGATATTCTTGAGCGCAAGTGATGAATTTCTACGAATAGGCACAGAACGGCGTGATGGCAAGCCCTGTACAGGCTTTGCTCCCGTATGATTGACGTTGTTACCAGCACCAACAGGCAATGATGAGGTTCCAACTGGCCTTTTGGACACCGGAGGCGCCGACGGACTCGGAAGGAGCACACGCACCGGCTGGTTCGAGGATGGCGGAGGTATTGGCCGCTTTTGGGATAGCGAAGACACTGGCTGATTCGAGGACTGCAAAGGCGTCAGCCGGTTTTGGGGTAGCAAAGGCGACGACTGGTTCGAGGACTGCGGGCAGGTTGACATAGCGATTCTCTTTTCCCCAAAGACGACAGTATCAGTATCGCCTTTGACCTAAGTTGTTATGGACACATTCCAGCCGTCATCACGGCCGGATCGTTCGAAAGCGCACACAGATATCGTGGACGCAACAGCATTGCGTTCAGACTTTGTAAAACGGCAGCAGCAGACTACATACGGGCTTGATTGCGCGACATCAGCCTATGCGCAGTTGCATTTTTAGCGGTGTTCTTACGGCAGCCTTAGATAAGCTTCCTTGAACGACGCCAATATGTATTTGCCGTCATGCCGCCAGCTTCATTTCTATCCATCCGCTCACAGCTCGTGCAGACCACGCCACAGTACGTGTCGTAAGATGGGCAGGAGCCGGGAAATGGCCACGCTGTATCATCAGATAGATCGTTGACCTGCTAAGGCCCGTACGAGCTGATACTTCCTTTATGCGTAAAAGGCGTTCTTCGTTGTCAATCATGAGTACCTCTCCTTTCTGAGCCGCTAGGCTCATTGGTGATACTCATAACTTACGGAATAAAAAAATCAACCTGTACAACAAAGAACTCAATACTGCATTAGCACCAATTTGATCTATTTATTCGTTACTCTTCCAAAATGCTATTGATGAATGTTGTTGAAGTTTGACTCGGCTGCGATCCGCGTCTCACGAAATCAAACAGATTATCAATCATCAACTTCATGGCCATTCTTTCATTTCCTATTCGATGTTCAGCAGAAAGTACAGAACTAGCAAGAGCAGGCCATTCACCAAGCAAGGTTAGTTTGATAGCCGATCTGTAATCTTTCCTCTCAATGACCGTATACCTCTTAAATTCGCCGCCAATAATGATACCTCGAAGCGACTTCCAAAGCCCGCTTCGTTGCTTTTGTGGCACGCCGTCGAATATCTCGTCGAAATCTGGATGATCGCCAACATCGCGCTCATCATAATCTTCTTCGGCGCCATAACCTGATAGATCCAATTTTTGAGCCGTCCTAATTGTATCTCGGACTACATCTTTATCCAGTCCCATCGCAGCAGCCACACGATATATAAAGGCAACTTCGCTATCTGCCAAGTTATCGTCACATAGAGACACTGCAACCATGTCACGCAGAAGCGCCATGCACGAATCCTTATCCATATTAAGATTTTTGACACGTTCCTCGACATCGGCTGGAATAGCTGTTTCTTTTCTCAAGCGTTCTTTAGCGCCATCCGAAACTGGCGCATTGCTCAAGAAATCTTCCATCTTCTCTTTTTCTCTTTCATCAACAACGCCATCAGCTATTATCAACCATGCCAGTATCTGAAGCTTCCCCTCAGACGCCGTTATGATCTCTTCATCGACATGCGTTTCCTCTCCAGCTTCTTCTGGAGTATCTTGTTCTTCTACTTTTTCGTCAATGTCAGACTCTTCAATCGTCTTCCCAAAAACATCATCAGCATATTTGCCAATAGAATACGTTGTTTGAGCCGCCCACAAAGCCATCGCAACAGACCCGATTCCAGGAAGGAACTTTGAAATCGTTGACTTCAACGTTTGTTGTAAAACCTTCCCACCTAAAATGCGAATTACACTCTGCATGTAATGAAGCGACACGCGTTTGATCACATACTTGCTACCGCTAGCAATGATCAGACGCCCACTAGCGCTTCCTAATGAAGAAACAAGCACCTTTATCAGAAGCTGTTCATTCAGCTGAGCACGTTTCCCGTGTGCAATGCCAATATCGTAAATCATGGCGACATTATTCCGCATCACAAATACGATTTCGGGAATTGATACAGCAATACCAAAAGGCCCCGGAATCAAATTCGCTCCGAAGCTCGCTGCGGCATTTGTAGCTATGCACTTATCGATGATAAGTCCGACATCTTCCGGCTTTAATTTCTTACCTTCAGGATCGTCATAATCTTTTGATCGATCAGCAATTACAAATTTGATTGCATCTTGAAGCTTTTCGCTCAGGGTGTCGACAGCTTGGTCCCATGTTGCACCGAATTCCATATTATCGCCTCAACGTCAGGGTTTGCACGATAGACCCAAGGTCTAGTAGCCCTGAGCCAACACCAGCTGTCGCGGGTACTAGCTATTGCCCGTGGAACGTAAGCGTGATCACTGGGAGGTCACCTAGAAAGCTAACCAACCGGCACGGAGGTGGCGAGCATTGGGGATGGTTACCGAGCAGGAGTGTCCAAGTCTTTCAACGAGCCACAGACACCTATATTGCATGCTCAAGGAGACTCGGAGCCGTTCATTACTCCACCCGCCCACTACTTCTATTTTTCTTAGGCGTCTCCGCTCCAGTAACGTTCTCAAAGGCAAGGCACTTTGGTGTCTACCTTTTTGTTTACCCTCGCAGCATTCTGCGCCGAACGATCAGCCTAGAACCATTTATTTATGCCGGTTTCAGAGTTTTGCTTAGATCCTGTCCCCCAACTGACAAAAGATCCGAGAGGATCCAAGGAAGGCCGAAGTCAACGAGATTTCGGCCTTTTTTGTTGTTTTTCAGCCATTTTGGCGTCTATAGCATCCAACCTCGTCGACCGAACGGGGAAGGATTCGATCTTGTCGAAATATCAAAACCGCCTCACGGAAGTGCCGCTTGCGCGAAACCGGCAGGAGGTAACCTTAGAGGGCAACAGAGGGGTTATTCAACTCCAACGAACGGCCAAGATCGCAAAGAGGAGACGTCAATGGAAAAGGGCTGCAGAGGGATGGTTGTGGCAGCGGGAATCTGGGCGGCATTCCTTATCACGATGCTGGTGCCCGCATCAGCGGGGGCCTACGGCCCTTCCACCCTGTACACGCCACCAACCGGGTCGCTGGCACCGGGCGCTCTGTATGCGAGAGCCATGCAGACCAGCAACGGCAAGATGTACGCGACCTTCGAGCAATACACCACGGGCGTCGCCTCCTTCCCCATCTTTGAAAGCTCGGACAGCGGTCGGACCTGGACGAAGGTGGGCGACGTGAAGGACACCCACAAGGGGTGGGGAATGAGGTGGGAGCCCCAGCTCTACCAACTGCCCCAGGCCATCGGCGATATGCCCGAAGGTACGCTTTTGGCCGCCGGGCTGGTCCTTCCCTACGATCGGTCCAAATGCGAAATCGATTTGTACAAGAGCAACGATGCCGGCAGAAGCTGGACTTTCGTCAGCACGATCGCCGTGGGAACTCAGGCCAATCCGGGTTCCGACCCGGTCTGGGAGCCGTATCTGATGGTCGTGAACAACAAGCTCTACTGCTTCTACTCGGACGAGCGCGATGCGGCCTACAGTCAGAAACTGGTGCATCAGTCCACCTCTGACGGCGTCACCTGGAGCAGCACCGTCAACGACGTTGCCATCAGCGGCCAGAGGCCGGGCATGGTCGTCGTGACCCAAATGCCCAATGGAAGCTACCTGATGACCTACGAAATCGTGGGCATCGGCGGTGCCTACTACAAGACCTCATCGAACATCGAGAGCTGGAATCCTTCGGACAAGGGCACGGTCTTTGATTCCAAGGGGTCGAGTCCCTACTGCGTTACCATGAACGGGACAGTCATCCTGAGCAGCGCAGGAAGCGGCAACCTCTTCACGAACACCAACAACGGCCAAGGCAGTTGGACCCAGATCAATTGCCCGATCGGAGCAGCCTACTCTCGCGCGCTAGTACCGCTGAACAACGGTCGTTTGTTCGTGATCGGCGCGGGCTGGAACGGGAGCGGCCTGAACAACGTCACCTACGCAGACCTGGCCTTTGGCTGCACGCCCACTGCGATCGTCCCCTCGACCAAAGTGAACGGTGGAGACTGGCGCAACCGCACGTCCGACACGGTCAGCGTAGGCGGAACCATCGTCTTCGGACCTCAGCCCAACACAACGACAGGCTGGTCCTGGACCGGCCCCAACGGCTTCAGCGCAACCACGCGGGAAGTCACACTTTCCAGCGTGAGCGCTTCGCAGGCCGGAACCTACACGGCCACATACACGAATTCCTCGGGGTGCAAGAGCACGCAGAAGTTCACCCTGACCGTGAGCAACGCGACCAGCACCAGCATTCTGACCGTTCATATCCGGGGAAACCGTGGAGCTGGACAGTTGCGGTTGTCCTTGGATGGAGATCCGAAGCTGCAGCTCGCCGGTCCAATTTCTGAAATCAGGGTGGCAAACCTCCAGGGGCGCACCGTCTACAAGCAACAGACTACGGCAAACGAAGTGGTCATTCCCGGCTTGAAATCTGGAGTGTACGTCGTCGAGGTTCGGCGGAACAACGGCCTGCTGCAAAGAAGCTCGTTCGTCGTCGAGTGACTTCGACACTCGGACGGCGCGCCTGGGGGGAGGACCGTTGCCCCTGCTCTCTCAAGCATAGAGCCGTTTCTTTTCCTCGAAATCCGTACATTTTTCGCCGTGTCGAAATATATTCGAATCCATGCTCGATCGCATCGGTTACGTCGAAAGAATTTCTCACTTCTTAGGAGCGCCGGTCATCAAGATCCTGACCGGCATGCGTCGCGTGGGCAAGAGCACCATCCTGACACAGTTGGCAGCCTCACTGCGGGAGCGCGGCGTCGCAGAAGCCAACATCGTCCAGATCAACATGGAGCTGTTTCCCAACGCCCCCCTCAAGGATCCCGCCCGTCTCTATGCCTACATCACCCAGCAACTGGCCGGAACGACTGGCCCCCGCTACATCCTGATCGACGAAGTGCAGGAGGTTCCCGAATGGGAACGGGTGGTGCAATCCCTCCTTGCAGAGAACCTGGGAGACATCGTGCTCACCGGCTCGAACGCTCACATGCTATCCTCAGAACTAGCCACGTTACTTACCGGGCGCTACATCGAGCTTCCCGTGTACGCCCTGAGCTTCTCCGAATACATCACCATCCGCTCCGAGTCGGTCACAGCACCTGATCCTCGGCTCCTATTCAATGAGTATCTGCAGTTCGGTGGCTTACCAGGCATCCATCATCTACCGCTAGAGGAGGAGTCCACAGCGCCCTACCTAAGCGCCGTGCTAGACACCTTGCTGCTGCGCGACATCGTACAGCGCCACCGCATTCGCGACGTGTCGGTCCTAGAGCGGATCCTAAACTTTTGCATGGATAGTACCGGTAGTCTCGTCTCCATCAAGAGCATCGCCGACTTCTTCAAATCGCAGGGGCTGCGCGTGGGTCTGGAGACGGTCGCCCAATATCTGTCTTATCTGTGTGAAGCCTCCATCCTGATGCGCGTGCCTCGCTACGACATCCAGGGGAAGCGACAGATGGAGTACTTGGACAAGTACTACCTCACCGATGTGGGGTTGCGCTACTGCCGGCTGGGCTGGTCATCCAAGCGTTTACCAGGCACCCTGGAGACCGTCGTCCTGCATGAGCTACTGCGCCGGGGATGGAAGGTGTCCGTAGGCGCAATGGGAAAGCGGGAGATCGACTTCGTCGCCCAAAAGCAGGAAGAGCGACGCTATGTCCAAGTAGCCACATACCTCACCGAAGAGACCACCATCGAGCGGGAGTTCGGCAACCTGGAGGCGATCAGGGACAATTACCCAAAAATCGTCCTCTCGCTGGACGATCTCCCGATAGGCGGACGCAATGGCGTGATGTGGCAAAACGTGCGGGAGTGGGTGCGTGCGGAGTGGTGATGAGCGACGGCGCAAGACCTCTTGCTATCCGCTGATGTCGTCCGAATCGGCATATTGGTGGCGAATCGCCACGATCTCAGGGAGATGACGGAAAAAGGCATCCACCACCTCCGGATCGAAATGGTGGCCGCGCTGTTCCCGCACAAAGCTCAGCACATCCTCTAGGGCCCACGGCTTCTTGTAGCAGCGATGGCTCAGAAGAGCATCCACCACGTCCACCAAAGCGACGATGCGTCCTTCGAGACTGATCTCGATCTCCTTGATCCCTCGCGGATACCCCGAGCCGTCCCATTTCTCGTGATGGTCGCGAGCAATCAGCGCCGCCATCTGCATCGGCCCTCGCATCGACTTCGAGAGGATCTCATAGCCGACCACGGAATGCGTCTTCATGACGTCCCACTCCTCGGGCGTGAGCTTTCCCGGCTTGTTGAGGACGGAATCAGGAATGGCGATCTTGCCCAAGTCGTGAAGCGGCGCGGCGCGATGCAGCACTTCGGCGCGTTGCGGATCAAGTCCTAGGCCTTTTCCAAGCACCCAGGACAATTCACCGACGCGCTGGGTATGTGCGCCCGTCTCTTTCGATCTCGTCTCCACGGCATCGGCCAGCAGGTGGATCGTCTCCAGTTGCGCGTCCAAAGCATCCAACCAGAGGTGGAGATTTTCCAGATGCGTTTCCATCTGGTGCCGCAAGAGTCCCAGCAGCCGAAGATCTTCCTCAGAGAGCTCCCAGAGCCCCTCGATACGGAAGACCAGCGAGTCGTGCTCTCGACTGTAAAGACGAATCGTCAGTGCTCCGTCCCCAAGCTCCAGCCCCGGATCCCCTGTCGGTTCCATGTTCGAATGCGCCAAGGCATCGAGGGAGATTTTTTCGCCCGCTTCATAAGCAAGGCCGATCGACTGAAGAACTTCGATTTCATCGTCGCGCTCGATGCCCACAAATCCATGCAAGCTCGGCAGTGGCAACAGCTCCTGGAAATGTCCAAAAGCCGTCTTGGCAAAAATTTCCTGGCTCTGGCAGGCCTGAAGCGATGGCGAGAGGTCCAGCAGTTTGCGAATCCCCTGGCGGCTCGTCTCCAGCGCCAAAAGATCCCGATACGCCCTCAATGCCGAGTGAATCACGGTGATCAGCTTCTTGGCAGAAAGCTCCGTCTTCTCCCAATAGTCGTGGAGATCATAGCGATGGATGATCTGATTTTCTGGCGCCAGCCCCGGCTGCCCAGTGCGCAGCACCAAGCGGGTCAAGCGGCACTGCGCCTCCTCGCGAATGAAGCGCACCAGATCGAGGCCCGCAGTCTCGGTCTCCATCACGACATCAATGATGGCGACGGCGATGTCTTTGCGTTCCAAGAAAAACGCATGCGCCTCACGGGCGGAACGCGCCATCAGGAATTCGACAGCCCGTCCTTCGAAGCTGAAATCCTCCAGAACCGCCTTGGTGACCTCGTGGACGATCAGGTCATCATCCACGATGGCGATGACCCACGGCGCCAATCTTCGATGCGGCGCATCGGCCTCGGAAGGCGTATCGATCAACTCCAGCAGGTCGTTGTCACCGTCGGCAGCCGACCATTCCCCCCCGAATCCGGGAAGATCTATCGTGCCAGATTCGTCATCGGCCGACCGGTCTGGGAGGAAATTTGAATCGTGCACGTGGCAAGTGTACCACGCCGCGATCCATCGGAGCAAGCATTCCTCCGCAGAGAAAATCTCAATAATTCAGTTGAACAGCCGCGACATAGCAGTCGTCGCGCATGCGGAGAGTGCCGCCAGAAACCGCCTTGCTTTGGTAATAGGACGAGACGTCGCCGTCCTGACCGATCCAGTGGAGGCTTACCTTCACATTGTTCTTCTGCAGGTACCAGTTGATTCCGAGGTCGATCTGGCGATCGGTTCCGTCCGGATAGAGGATGGATTGGTCGTCAGCATCGAAGCGCGTGAACATGGCCGACGGCTCAATGAAGGTCTTGCCGACGGGAATCGCGTAAGCGGCCCGCACATGCCAAGTGAAGTCGGTGTAGTCGCTTGCCGCAGCAATCTTCTTGGCCGCCATGAGGGCCACATCGCCGGCGTAGAAGCTGCGATAGAGCCAAGCAGCCTCGGCATCAAACGTGAAGCGATGAAACTCGGCAAAGACATCGCCGCCGTAGACGGCGTTGCGGCGGAAACCACCCAGGTACTTGTAGGTCGTCTTGGAAAGCACCGTGTCGTAGGCCATCCCGGAGGTCTTTGTCGCCCCTTTGCCGGTGGTCGAGATGGTGGTCGCCGAGTCGATCTTCAAGCTCGTCGGGCCTTGCCAACTAGCAAAGCCACCCAAGGTGATGCCGTTGCGAGCTCCCAAAGAGTTGTCGCTGCGGCCGGTCGTGTAGCTCTTGCTTTCCGGGTCTCCATAGGTGACGGAAAGCCGGCCAGTGAACATGGGCGACCAAACGGGAGAAGCCGTGGGTGTTGCCGTGGCACTGTTCTTGTCCTGGAAGGGATCGAAGACGCCGGCATCGTAGCCGACCGCGAAGGCGTGCGTGGTGTCCACGTACTGGCCTCCCATGTTCACGCCGGAGGCGCGGGCAGTGCTCTGGGTGAAGAGGGCGTCGCGTTCGTAGCTGTAGCCTAGGGAATTGTCGAGGCTAGTGAGCGAAGTGGCGCTGGTGATGAGGCTGCGCGAAAGGACCGGGCGGAAGATGCCAAACGTCACGTTGGCGTAATCGCCAAAGGCCTTCCAACCGAAGAAGGCATCATAGATCTGGATGCCGGTCGGGTTGGAATTCTGCGGCCCGCCGATGAGGCCGGTCAGAGAATCCTTGCCGACGTTGTCCATCTCAAGGGAAATCTGGTAGGAGAGGTCCGTATAGGCCTGGCCCTTGAAGGCGAGAGACAAACGGCGGAGGTAGATATCCGCACGCGGATCGACCTTGGTGCCACTTGTCGAGTTGTACGGATCGTAGGTTCCGGCCGCCCAGACTTGGGCGGACCCGGCAATCTCCAAGGACCGTGTCCCGTCGTCGTAAGACAGCTTAGGACCAGCCACGGCGGCGACGGCACAAAAGAGGGGCAGGGCGCAAAGGGCGCGAGAGGGCATCATAAGTTCTTCTCCTTGCGTTATCTCAAATGGAACTTCTCTACAATTCGCAAGAAAAAGCAAGACGGATGCCATGCAGTCGCCAGCCAGACAAATCGCCGTTTCGCAGAAATGCGACAGCAACGAAATTTGTCAATTCTGCTGTTTTGTCAATTTTTGTCTGCTGCGTCAACGTTTCGCGACCGCAAGCGCCGCCGGCGCGCAAGGAGACGCACCGACGAACGCTTGCGGATAGGTGACCGGATCTTCCGCCGAAGAAGGAAGAAGGAGGCAGGCGGAAGTTCCGATCGTTTCACAAGATCGAATACGAATGGCAAACTTGTGCGAATCGCACTCATGCAAACAATTGCGATGTTCATGCCAACTGCAAGAACTCCCAGCATATCTCCACTCTATTAAGACGCCCGCTTTAGCGTCATGCAATTGTTTACAAATCGTCAGTGACGTACTAATTCACGGCAAGAATCACGCTGTTGGCCTTGAAGACGGCCCAGGCTCGCATTCCTTGCTTCAACTTGAGATGCTGGACGGAGTCTTCCGTGACGATGGCCGTGACGATCTCGCCGCCAGGGAGCGCCAAGGCAACCTCGGAGTTCACGGCTCCCGGCTTCACGGAGGCAATGGTGCCTTCCCAGATGTTGCGCGTCGAGAGCCGCGGGCGCTCGCCGACCGCCAAGGCAATCCAACTCGCCTTGACCAGCGCCCAAGCCTCGGCGCCTTCCCGAAGGCCGAGGTTCTCCACCGACCCCAAGGTGATCTGGGACACCAGGGTATCGCCCCCTTTGATGGTCAGGATCACCTCGGCGTTGACAGCACCCTTCTTCACCGACGTCACCGTCGCCAAGAACTGGTTGCGCACGCTGGTGCGCATCGAGAGGCGGCGCTGGAAGTGCACGAAGGACTCAATGTCAGAGGGGTCCAGGCCGCCATCGGTCGCAGCCTTGGTCAGGAGCTCAGAAACCGTGTCGTGCAGCGTCAGAAGGCGAATGGCGTCTTCCGAAAGGGAGGTATTTCCGCCCTCCCGACCGCCCTGCACAGAAAGCACCAGCGGCCGGTCGTGGGAACCGTTGAGCTCCTGGACCCAGTTCCAGGCAGTGCGGTAGGAGATATCGCAGACCTGCGCGGCATCGAGAAGGCATCCGGTGGCGCGGATGGCGTGCAGCAACCGGATGCGATCTTCGCCACGCTTGGTGCCGCCGGGAAGCAGCAAATTCCAGGACGGGACCAGGGCCGGAGAAGCCCCCGTCGTCAGGCTCTTCTTTGTCGTCTTGCGTGCCGTAGCCATGCGTTTCCTTCCCTCGCCGCTTAAGCAGATCTGCCGTGCAGCATAAACTATCAACTCGGCTGCCGAGGTTCTTTCCAGAGGACCGGATTGAACGCCTTGCTGGCGACCGTGACGCGATCCCCGGATTCAAGCGCCTCCGCCTCTTCGGGAAGCAGGGCGACCTTGACCACCTCAGAGCCGACCAAGAGCGAAGCCACCACCACAATGTCGCAAGCCTCCAAGGAAAGCACCTCAGCCTGGAAGCGGAACTTCCCCGAAAAATGTCCACCCGAGAAGATTTCCACCGGGCTTCCCTCGCGCATAATACGTCCGCGTTCGAGGCAGAAAACTTTTTGACAAGTCCTGGCAATTTCGCCCGGGTCGTGGCTGACCAGCACCGTGGTCACCATGAAGGCGCGCTGAATACGAATCAACTCCTCCTGAAGCTTCCTCCGCATGGCGGGATCGAGGGCCGAAAGCGGCTCGTCGAGGAGCAGCAGTCCGGGCCTGCGAATGAGGGCGCGCGCCAGGGCCACGCGCTGGCGCTGACCTCCGGAAAGCGTCGCGGGGAAGCGGTCGGCCAAGGAGTTGAGCTCCATGAGTTCAAGGAGCGCGTCCACCTCCGAGGCCTTGGCGCCCTTCTCCTGGGCATAAGACAGATTTCGTCGCACCGTCATGGTCGGGAAGAGGGCGTAGTCCTGGAAGACAAATCCCACGCGGCGCTCACGGCAGGGCAGCTCGAAGCGGGACGCGGCATCAAACCAGATTTTGCCATCCACCTCCAGGAATCCGTCGTCCGGACGCGTAAGCCCCGCCAGCATGCGCAAAAGCGTGGTCTTGCCGCACCCAGACGCCCCGAAGAGGGCCACGGCAGAGCGGCCTTCCAAAGCGGCCTGAAAATCAAGCGTCAAAGGGCCTTCGGGGCTCTCGACCGCTTTCGTGAGGTGGAAGCGGATCATGCAGCAACCTTCTTGGCCAGTCGGCGTTCCACCAGCCACAGCACCGCCATAGAGAGCACCGCCAAGGTGACGGCGTACTTGGCCGCCAAAGCGAAGTCCATGGCCTCTACGGCATCGTAGAGCGCGATGGAAGCGGTGCGGGTGACACCTGGGATCTTGCCGCCAACCATCAGCACCACGCCGAACTCACCGCAGGCGTGGGCGAAGGTGGTCACCACGCCGGCCAGAATCGAGGGCTTGAGGGCCGGCAGCAACACGCGGAAGCCCGTTTCCAAACGCCCCTTGCCAAGCACCCAGGAAGCTTCGGCAAGCGATGGCGAGAGTCCCTCGACACCCGAGACCAGCGGCCCGAGCATGAAGGGGAGCCCGCCCACGACCGAGCCAATCAGAAGCGCTTTGGCGGTGAAGAGAATCTCCAGATGGAGTCGGTCTGACAGAAATTGACCAGGACCAAAGGCCGGCGAGAAGAACAAGAGGAGCGCAAAGCCAAGTACCGTGGGAGGAAGCACGAGCGGCAGGTTGCAGGAGGTGCGCACCAGCGTCCGCAGGGAAGAGCGTCCCTTGCCGATCCAAAAAGCCAGCGGCAAGCACAGGACGAGGAGGATAACCGTGGATCCAGCGGCAATTTTGGCCGTGAGCCAGAGCGGGTCTAGGTCGAAGTTCATGCCTCCTCGCTTCCCGGCTCTCGCAGCGCGATGGCAGCCGGATGGAGCCGCAAGCGGAACTTTTCATCCGGTGCGCGGCGGAGCGCATCCGCCCAGGCGCAGTCGACAAGCGCGCGCACCGGGCCATCGGCAGTGGTAAAATCCAGACGCGAGAGGATCTTGCCCTCTTGCACGGCCTGCAAAGTCCCCTCCAGAAAATAGGGAGACGGGATGTCGAGCGATGCCGGCAACGGCCACACCTCCGTCTCCTTGAACCAGAGTGCAATGTCCTTCTGAAGCGCAATCCACGGGGCCGAGGTCTCGGTCTCGAGGATCACAGCCCCAAGCAAGCCTGAAGCTGTCTGGCATTCCACCATGGACACGCCCTGGTGGGTATGGAAAGCAACGACGCGTCCGGAAAGACGGTTCACGGCAGGTGGTACCCGTAGCGCTTGAGGATGGCCTTGGCCTGCGGGGAAAAGAGGAATTCCATCAGCTTGGTCGAGCCGTTGGGATTGTTGTCTTTGCCATATTTTGTCACGACCACCGCCTGAGGCAGCGGATCGTAGAGCTTCGGATCAACTAGAACAAAGCGTCCCTTGCCTTGCATGGCCTTGGAGCCGGCGATGGAGAGAGGCGCAAAGCCCACGTCCACGGCGCCGGTCACGATGTACTGCCCGACCTGGGAGATGTTCTCGCCGTAGACGATCTTGGACCGAGCGGCGTCGTAGGCGCCAATCTTCTTGAGAGCTTCAATGGCCGCCGGACCGTAGATAGTGACCTTGGGGTCGCCGATGCCGACCTTGTGGACCGCGGGATCCCTGACAATCTCAGGCCCCCGGGACAGATCGAGGTTTTTGGTGGTCCACAGGACCAGTTCGCCGTAAGCGTAGATGCGCGGCGCGGTAACCGCGTGATGGTGCTTCCAGAGCGTGTCGGGATAATCTACGTCCGCCGAGATGAAGACATCGAAAGGAGCTCCGTTGCGGATCTGGGTGGAAAGCTTCCCTGACGCTCCGTAGACCGCCTTGACCTCGATGCCGGTGGTCTTGTGGAATTCGGCGCGCAAATCCTCAAAGGCGAACTGCAAGTTGGCGGCCACGGCGGCGGTCACTTGAGCCGAAGCCGAAAATGCCAAGGAAAGGACGGCGAAAACCATCATACTCAAGCGGCGCATATCATCATCTCCCGACTGGAAAGGTAAAGGCTTGCAATACGATAACATGCCAAAGGCGTGCCAAACAAGCAGCATGGCGCATTGGCCCGATCCAAACATCACGTTTGTCCCTTTTGCGAAATTTGTTGACTTTTGTCAATTGCGCACCAGCTGGAGCTCGGTACAGAAATTGTCATAAAAGGCGCTATACTTCTCCCATGTCCGCCCAGATCGTCCGCACCATTCTGCTTTTGTCGCTTTCGAACGTCTTCATGACCTTCGCCTGGTACGCGCATCTCAAGAACCTAGCCGACCGCCCTTGGTGGATCGCGGCGCTTGCCAGCTGGGGCATCGCCCTCTTCGAATATCTGATCCAAGTGCCAGCCAATCGGCTGGGCCACACCGTACTTTCGGTGCAGCAGCTCAAAATCATCCAGGAAGCCGTCGCCTTGGCAGTCTTTGCGCCGTTTGCCGTCTTCTACTTGAAAGAGCCACTGCGCTGGAACTACTTGGCAGCAGCCCTGTGCATCTTGGCTGCCGTCTGGTTTGTATTGCGCAAATGAGTCCTTATATTGGACCCATGCGTACTTTGATGGCAGTTCTGGGACTAGCAGCCGCATTGCTTGCAGACGATGCGAAACTGAACGTGGCAGTGGACAAGCCGGCGCCTGGCATCTCGCTTCCTTCCTTGGGCGACGAGCGACAGCGGCTTTCCTTGCGCGATTTCGTCGAACCTTCCCGTTGCCTGCATCGGAAGGCCTGCCGCCCCGTCGTGCTAGCCTTCTGGTCGACCTCATGCATTCCCTGCCGCAAGGAACTTCCTCGGCTGCAGGCCTGGGCCGGCACCCATCCCAATGTCCTATTCTGGCCAATCTTGGTGGACGGCACAGCGGAAACACTTTCTGGAACTCAAGCCCTGGAACGCCTTGGCGTCCACTCCCTGGGCCTCCACGACCTCTACCAAGTGGCGGGAGAACGCTACGGAGTCTGCAAGCGTTCGATGTGCAGCGTTCCCGCTCTGGTCGTCGTCGGGGAGGATGGCGACGTGAAGCTTGCCCATCAAGGATATGACCCGAACTCCAACCTGGAAGCCCAGCTGGACCAGGCTTTGCGCCATTGATTCGAGCCATTGGCCTTCTCGCGGCCTTGGCGATCGGCGCAGCGATCCCGTCGCTGTCTGCATGCTCTTCCTTGATTCGGCCGCTTCTCATGGTACTTCTGGGAGTGGCTTTCCTAGGCCTTCCCACTCATCTGACCAAGCCGCAACCGTCGCAAGCGGCCCTCTGGATCGCCTCGCTTGCGCTGGGATTCACGGCTTTCGCGGCGCTGCACCACTTTGACCGCGAACTGGCGACCATCGCTCTCTTGCTCGCGTTCCTTCCGACGGCCACGGCGGCGCCCGTAGTCACAGGCTTCCTGGGCGGGGATGCTTCCTACGTGGCCATCATGGTCTTGGGGACAAATCTTGTCCAACCCATCTTGCTCGCGCTCCTGGCCCCGCACCTTGCACAAGGCGCGCAAGTCCGGGGCCTTTGGCCCGTCGTCGCATCCACCTTGGCCACGATCGGCATTCCCTTTGCCGTCGCCAAGATCGCCATGACAGTCCTGCCCCCCAAGACCGCCACGCAATTGCGGAAGCTGCGACACCTTTCCTTCCCGCTTTGGCTCCTCGTCCTGGTGCTGGCCATGGCCTCTTCGGTGGCCTTCCTGGAGCAGCAGCATTCCCAGGCCACGAAAGTCCTCGAGATCGCCGGCGTCTCGCTGGTGCTTTGCGTGCTGCAGTTCAGCTTAGGACGGCGCATCGGAGGTGCTCGGCATACGATTGAGGCGAGCCAGGCCATGGGCCAAAAGAACACCATGATCGGCATCTGGTTCGCCACGGCGCACCTTTCCCCGACCATTGCGCTAGGACCAGCCTTCTACGTCCTGTGGCACAACCTCTGGAACGCCTGGCAGCTGCGAAAGCCTCGCAGCGAACTCACGGCACCAGATAAAGCGTGAGCGATGACTCGCGGCTTGCCGAACTGTAAGCGGACGAATTGGCCCAGGCGGTGATGGTCACTGACTTTGCCTTGTACGTCTCCATCGAAATCAAGATGGGAGAGGAATAGGTCGCTGTCACGCCGCCAATCGCATAGGTGATCTTCGCGTCAGACGAAGCACAACTCAGCGCAATCGTTTGGCTGGAATGATATGTCCCACCGGCTTGGCTGAAAAGCACAGCAGGCGTTACTGCACCATCTTGCCGGTGAACTTCAAAGGTGTACAGCGAATCGGAACTGGACAGCGTGTCGTTCAGCAGTTGGCTCCGGATGCGTAGCTTCTGCGAGGCCGTGACCGTAAACGTGTCCCCTTTCACCGGAAGAAAAGACACGTCATTCCCCGTGAGAATCTGGGCAACCGCTCCGCTGGGAGGCGTGAAACGAATGGTGTAGCCCCCCCAGGTCGTCTTAGAAATGGTATCCACGGTAGGCCGCGCCGGAGCCTTCGGATTGACCAGATAGCTGCCTTCCACCATCGGGCTGCACAAGACGGCATTGTTTGCCAAGGTGCGGAAAGCGCGGGCACGCAAAGAGGTCGCCGCCGCCACCGTCACCGCTTGGCCAGTGGTGCTGCTGCCCGTCGGAGCCGTACCGTTCGTCGTGTAGTGTACGACGCCAGAAGCATCCGCCTGGTTGATCTTCACGCTGATCGCGCTCGAGTAGGTACCGGAGGCCGCCGAAAGAACCGGAGTCCCGACGGTATCGACATGGACGGTATCAGCTAGGACAAACTCGTCCTCGGTATTCGTCGTGCCTGTGTCGGTTCCCGACCAGCGCCAGCAGGCTGCTGGATCATCGGCGACCTTGCCTTGGATCAGCAGCTCGAAATGCGCTCCCGTCGCCACCGCCAACCCCGAAATTTGCTTCCGGCTCCACGGATAGGTCGCATCCACCGTCGTGTCCCCGCCGACGACCAGCCGAACATGCACAGAGTCTACCTGTGCTGGGTAATGTCCTTTGGCATTTGCTAGGCGCGGCGCCAACTGAACCGTCGCAACGGAGCTGAGCGAAGTCCCCGCCTCTTGGCATCCCGCAAGGAGCAGAGCAGAAATTGGCAGCAGCAGAATCTTCTTCATCAGGGAGCCCACTGGATCGTCATGGTCTTTTGGCTGGGCGCATTCGGATTGACATTCCCGCCGCCATTGTCCGTGCTTGCGTTGTTCGAGGACGTCGCCTTGGATGTGCTGCTGTTGAACACCAGGAACGCGACCAGGCCGACTGCGGCCAAACCCGCCCCGGTGTACATCAGCACCCGACTTTCGCGATCGGGAGGGATGTCTGGGAAAAAGCTGCTGCTCGAAGAGGTGACTTTAGGCGTCGCATCCGAAGGCGGGATCACCGCGTAATTTGAATCGGAACTGGAATCCGAAAGCGTCTTCCATTCCACGCCACCCGTGGAGTCCTTCGGAGCAGCTTTGGGGGAAGCGGCCAGCGGCGGCGTGCCCTGCGAGATAGAATCTTCCGCGGCGGTATCCGGCGTCGCAGCAAGGGACGAGGAGTCCTGGGAGGAAACGGTCGCTGCAACCTTGGCAGAAGACGAACTGTCAGCAACAGCCGCTCCGGCAGCAACGGGCGCTACCGATGGCGATTTGACGGAATCCGTTTTTAATGCCGCAGCAGCCTTGGAAGAGTCTCCATTGCCCACGGCAAGAGTGGTGTCTGGCGGCGGAACCACAGAAGAATCCTTGAGCCCCACGGTTGCCGTGCCCGGAGCAGCAACGGCAGAATCGCCCTTGGCTACCGGAACCGCAAGGCTGTCTGCAGTCGGAGCAGACACCGAGTCTGCCACCAGTTTTGCCTTAGCGCCGAACTCGGGCCCATTGGAACTTCGGGCAGCCGCTTGATTCAAGCAAACCGCAAGTACGGCCAGAACGAACAAAAAACGAGGCATGATCAAATCATAACGACTCTAGGAGTTTCAAGGGCAAAAAAAATCACCCTGAGGGGTGATTCTTTCGGCCATGATCAGATTTGCCAATCCGACCAGTTGGCTCCGTTTCGATTGGTGCGGCCTCGAACCCGTGGTCGAATCTCGGGCGCCTGCACCAAGGAACCGGGCGGAATCGAATGCGCCAACCAGACGTTGCCACCGATGGTGCTATCGGAGCCGATGTTGGTGTCTCCACCAACGATCGTCACGTTGGCGTAGATGGTGACGCGATCACCAATGGTCGGATGGCGTTTCTTGCCGCGCAACTGCTGGCCGCCAGCCAAGGAACGCGCCACCAGGCCCACGCCCTGGTAGAGCTTCACGTTATCGCCAATTTCGGTCGTCTCCCCGATCACCACACCGGTGGCGTGATCAATGAAGAAGCCGCGCCCAATGGTAGCACCGGGATGAATGTCGCAGCCGGTACGCGAATGAGCGCGTTCCGACCACACCCGCGGCACCAGAGGCGCGCCCAAGCGATGAAGAGCGTTGGCCAAGCGGTAGGTGGCGATCACTTCCACGCAAGGATAGGCCAAGATGACCTCGCGAACGGAGCGCGCCGCCGGATCTCCTTGAAAAGCCGCCTGCAAGTCGTCTTCCAGGATTTCGCGAATCTGCGAAAGGCTAGAGAGATAGCTCCGCGCAATCTCCTGAGCGTGCGCTGCCTCACCTCCCGTCGCCAAAAGGCTTCGCGAAAGGAGTTCGGTCAGAAGCGGAAGAGCACGCGCCACGCGAATCTCCACATAAGCGGCAAGCGCCCCTTCCGGAACCGGTCCTGAGCCGTGGAAGCCAGGCAGCATGGCTTCAAGCAGGAGATCGAGCACTTCATAGGCCTCTTCCCGCGAGGGAAGCCCCTGGGATCCCGCAGGGTTCCAGCCTTCCGTCTTCTCCAAGACCTCGACCAGCCGCCCAATCGATGCGCGCACGTCCATGATTAAGCCTCCTCCTTGGCGTTTCTAGCGCGGCGACGCAGCCGCACCACCACCCGCTCTGCCGCCAAGTTCTCGAATCCCAGCCGCTTCAAGATACGACCAGGAAGATCGGCGCAGACGGTGTAGAGGCCAAGCACCTCGATGTTCTTGCGACGGCACAAATCCTGAAAATCCAGCATCGTGAAGAAATGAAGATTGGGAGTGTCGTACCACTCGAAGGAAAGCGCCGCCGTGCGAGGGGCCCGCCCCTTGATAAACATGTGCAGCAGGCAGTTCCAATGGCCGAAATTAGGGAAACTCACGATGGCCTCGCGACCGACCCGGAGGATTTCGTCCAGCACCAGCTCTGGTTTTTCCACGGCTTGCAGCGTCTGGTTCAGGAGGACGTAGTCAAAAGCCCCGTCAGCAAATTCCCCCAAAGTCTCGTCCACGTCGGCTTGCAGAGCCGACAGCCCGCGCCGCACCGTGGCCGTGACCGCCTCGCGGTCGATGTCGATGCCGATGCCGGAGCAGGCTCGCCGACGCCGCAGAAAGTCGAGCAGTTCCCCATCTCCGCAACCCACGTCCAAAACGCGGGAATCGGGAGCGATCAGGGCGGCGATCTTTTCGCGATCATCGCTCAGGCATTGGCGTTCCGCTGGGTTGTCTTCCACCGACGGCGGAAGCGCGCCATGGATCCCGCCGATGAAGGCTTCGAGCAAGGATTCCAGCGGCTTTGCCTGGCTTTCAATGAGAAAGCCATCGTGCCCGCCATCGCCGTCAATCTCGCAAAAGCTCACCTGCCGCGAAAGTCCCAGAAGAACTTCCGTCATCTCCCAAGAGGCCGTAGAAGGGAAAAGCCAATCGGAGCTGAGAGCGACGATCAGGTAGTCGCAGCGCGAACGATCAAAGGCTTCAGCCAAGCGGATGCGATGGTTCTCGCGAAGCGCTTCAGGACTGGCGCCGTGCGGTAGTTCCGGAGTCCGGCCATATTCCACCGCCAGATCGAAATTGTCCATCGCATGGGTGATGCGCAGATAAGCGTTGGCATCGAAGCGATCGACGAACTTGCGCCCCTGGTAATCGAGATAGCTCTCGATCTCGAAGGCGGTATGAAATCGCTCCGGAACAGCGGAGCCGCGGATGCGCCGTCCGAATTTTCGCTCCATCCCTTCGGAAGAGAGATAGGTGATGTGAGCGATCTGCCGGGCCAGCGAGAGTCCGTGGCGAGGGCCGCCGCCCGCTTTGTAGCGCCCGTCTTGCCAACCTTCATCGTGAAGGATAGCGCTGCGAGCCACGATGTCGAAGGCGAGATTCTGGGCCGAAAGGCTCGCCGCCGTGGCGATCACAGCGCAATGATCCACCCGGTCGGGATAGCGCAAGCTCCACTCTAACGCCTGCATGCCGCCAAGCGAACCACCCACCACAGCATGCAGGCGAACGATCCCGAGGTGATCCAAGAGCAGCTTCTGAACCTCGACCATGTCGCCGATGGTGATGTCGGGGAAGTCATATCCCCACGGCTTTCCGGTCCGAGAGTCGATCGACTGCGGTCCCGTGGTCCCCGAGCAACCGCCCAAGAGAGACGAGCACACCACAAACCAGCGATCGGTGTCGATGGGCTTTTTCGGGCCGACCATGATGTCCCACCAGCCGCGACTTCCCCAATTTTCCCGGGACCCGTGAAAGCCGGCCACATGGGCTCCTGCTGTCAGGGCAGGAGCAATCAGGATGGCGTTGTCGCCCTTGGCATTGAGCGAGCCATAGGTCTCGAAAGCGACATCAAGCTCGGGCAAAACCAAGCCGTTTTCGCAGCGGAAGCCGCCTTCTGGCGTAAAATGGGCCGAGCGAGGCTCCACCACGCCCACGGAACGGCTCCAGTCATAAGGGAGGTTCCCGGTTGCGTCTTCAGCGATGCTCATGCCATATTTTTCCTGGGTGCTCTCCTGCCATATCTAGGCAAGATACGATTCCCAACCCCTGAGTCCGAAAGACCATCAGCCTTCCTATCGTTTTTGTGGGAAACCATCACAGAAGATGTCTGGAAAGCCAAAGCACCATTTGCGGCCCCAGCACAAAGGGAAGGATGGAAATCCCCTGCAGCGCCAGCAGAAGCGTCACGATCTCTAGCAAGGCCGTGAGAAGAAGGCCTCCACCGACAGCCACCACGAACCATCCCCAGACAGTACGCACTTCTCCTTCACGGGACAGGAAGACCCGAGAAAAGAGTCGGCGATCAGTCGGCCAGAGCACGACGGATCACGAAAGCCTTGTCGCCCAGTCGCACGGGCTGGTCGCTCACGCCGGCCAACAGCACGCTGGCGCGTCCTTGGCTCGAACGGACAACGATTCCGTATCCGCGAGCAGCTTCCTGGCCGCGCGGCAGCGTCGCGTCCATGAAAACGACCACATCGCCTTGCTGCAAGCCGGCATCCTGACCGCGATCCAGGATGATGTAGTTGCCCAGCATCTGGAGCGTCGAATTGGACGTATTGGCGATGGCCTTGGCCGCAAAATTGGAATCGGACACAGCACAGCCCTGCCCATTTTCGGAAGCAGAAGACGGAATGGCCGTAAAGCCGCGGATCTCGCGCGTAGCGACCGCGCGCGCCTTGCGCACCTTGGCAGCCATCGTCACGTTTCCGTAGACGCGGCTGACGCGGCAGTACGCCGAGGTATCAGAGACTTCCACGACCGTGAGATAGGCACGCAGTTGCTCCAGCCTTCCGGGAAGCCCCGGCTTCACGATGGTCGCCACTTCGCTTCCGGTCTCGATCACTTCCAGGATGTCCCCGGCCTTGACGCTGTCTCGGCAGCCCATCGCAACGTGAATGGAGCGCCCCGGCAGCAGCATGGAAAAGCCACCGCTTCGCTCCCATAGGACCTTGTGTTCCTCAGAGCGGGCCGTGTCCAGCGACCACACCGGTGCCAGCAGAACCGTTTGCGGCTCCAATTGACGGCTGGCCGAAGCGGAAGCCAGCGAGATTTCTTCGGAACTGCGAAGCGCTGGAGGCTTCTGGTGATCGGGCCCCAAAGGAAAACCAGCCAGCGGATCATCACCTGACGCGTGATGCGCCACGTCCGGAGAGACCTTCGCCGCAGAGTCGTTCGGGCCGGGTAGCTGAATGACATCTCCCGGATAGATCCAATGGGGGTTCTTGACCTGCGGATTGATCCGCCAGATGCCCGGCCATTGGAACGGATCCTTCAGGTAGTGGCCGGAGAGATCCCAGAGCGTGTCACCTTTGACGACGACATGCTTTGCCGCATTGACGATGCCCAGCGCCACTGCGACCACGGCCACGATCTTGATTCCCCGCATTCCACCCTCCCGGAAAAACCGTCGGCAGCCACAACGCCTTGAGCAGCGGCCACTTGCGCATTTTAATCTAATGCTTCGCAGGCCGCCGTAGGATCGCGGATGACGGAAACCTCATGCGTCCGCTTTGGGCGCTTCTTCCATCTGCTCGCACAGGCAACGGCAGCCGACCCCGATCTCCGTGAGCAGATATTCGGGCACGCTCGGATTGGCTTCGAGCTTCTTGCGCAGGTGAGCCATGTAGATGCGCAGATAGTGCGTGTGGCCAGTATGCCCCGGTCCCCAGACCTGCCGCAGGATCTGCGACTGGACGACGATGCGACCTTCGGCTTTGACAAGTTCCGACAAAAGTCGGAATTCGACCTGAGTCAGGTGGACGACCTCGCCTTGACGGCGAACGGTGTGGCCGGCCAGATCGACCACCACATCCCCGAAGCGGTACAGCGGACGATATTCCGTTCGCACCCCTTCGCTGCGGCGCAGCAGCGCGCGCAACCGCGCCAGAAGCTCGGGTACCCCGAAGGGTTTGACGAGATAGTCGTCAGCGCCATGATCCAACGCCGCGACCTTCTCGGTCTCGGCACCACGGGCAGAAAGCACCAGCACCGGGGTGTCGGACCAGCAGCGCAGCTCCTTCAGGAAGTCCTTGCCGTCGATATCGGGAAGTCCGAGATCGAGCACCACGAGGTCGGGACGGCGGGAGCCGGCCTCGACCAGCCCTAGGCGTCCGGTGACAGCCTCGTACACGCCGAGGTTCTCGTGTTCAAATACGTCGCGCAAGAGCCGCAGGATGGCCTTGTCGTCCTCGACGACAAGCACTGATCTTCGTTCGTCCATCGCCCGTGAAGTTAGGTCTTAGCGCGTCAGGAGAACGTGAAAGTCCGGCGTTCTGGCGTTAAAAACGCATAAATCAGATTTCGACAGAAACCGCCCCGCGGCGCCCCTGCAGCTCCCACATACGGGCATAGATTCCGCCCAGCGCCAAAAGCTCGGCGTGCCTCCCTCGCTCGCGAATCTCGCCGCGGCGCAGCACCAGAATCTCGTCGGCATCGCGCACGGTGGCAAGCCTATGGGCAATCACTAGGCTAGAACGCCCGTGCAGCATGCGCGCCGTGGCGTTCTGGATCAGCTCCTCAGAAGGAGCGTCGATGGCGGAGGTCGCCTCGTCCAGCACCAGCACCCGCGGCGCGTGCGCCAGCGCTCGCGCAAAAGACAGGATTTGTCGTTGTCCAGTGGAAAGCCGCACGCCGCGCTCCCCTACCGGCGTATCGAGTCCTTGGGGAAGATTCGTCACCCAAGAGGCAAGTCCCAGCTCCTCCAAGATCGCCATCGCCTCGGCTCGCGGGAGATCACGCCCCATGGCGACGTTGTCGAGGAGAGTGCCAGGAAAGAGGAAGGGTTCCTGCAGCACGATTCCGAGGGCGCGCCCGCGCTCGCCGGGATCCAGGGCGCGCAGGTCCGTCCCGTCCAGGAGAATCATTCCTTCCTGGGGGTCGTAAAATCGGCACAGGAGCGAAGCCAGGGTGGACTTTCCCGAACCGGTGGCTCCGACCAAGGCAACCGTCTTTCCAGGCTCGATGACAAAATTGATGCCGCGCACCACCTGGGTGTCGGGGGCATAGCCAAACGCCACATCCCGAAATTCCACGCGTCCCTCTCTAGGCAAGGCCGGGAGAGCCTCTCCGGCAGGCAGGGCGATCTTCTCGGCAAACAGCGAAAAGACCCGCTCCCCGGCCGAGAGGGACTGCTGCAGGTTGGTGATGCGATCGGAAAGTTCGCGCAGCGGACGGAAGAACATGCCCATGGTCCAGGAGAAGGAGGCGAGCGTGCCGATGCTTGCCGAGCCGTGCCAGAACAGCCGAGCTCCCAGGAAGAAAAGCGCCGCAGTGGCGAACTCCGTGAGCAGGTTCATGGTGGGGAAGTAGCGCGCGTAGCTGTCGATGTTGTCGTAGTAGGCGTCGCGGTAGGCGGCGTTGTGCCGCGAGAAGGACGCAAGGCGCGAGCGTTCGCGCCCGAAGATGCGCACCAGCCAGGCTCCCTCGATATCCTCCTGAAGGGTGGTGTTGAGCTGGGCCAGCTCGTGGCGGATCAGGCGATTGCTAGAACGGACGCGGATGCGAAAGATGTGGGTGGCAAGCAGCATGGCCGGCAAGAAGGCGAGGCAACAAAGGCCCAGCCGCCAGTCGACGGAGAGCATGTAGGCGGCGCCGGCCGTGAGCATCAAGACAGATCCTGTCAATTCCAGCAGCACCTCGGAAAGCAGGCGGTTGATGGAATCCACGTCATTTCCCAACCGGGTCATGAGTTCGCCGGTCGGATGGCGGTGGAAGAAGGCCATGCCCTGCGCCTCCACGTGGCGGAAGAGCGCCGAGCGCAACCCGTGGATGATGCGGGCTCCCACCGCCTCGATCGTGACGGTGCGCGCGAAGCCCGCCAGGCCCTGCGTGAGGATGGCGGCCAGGAAGAGCAGCACCAGGTTTCGCAAGGTGGCGGGCGAGGCTCCTGCCTCGAGACCATCCACGGCGCGCCGAAGCACGTGCGGCCCAGCAAAGGGCAGCAGCTCCTCGATCACCATGAGGATTCCCGCCAGGGCCATGAGGCCGCGCACTCCGACGGAATACGGCCACAAGCCCCGCACGATGGAAAGGTCAGAATGGCCGGGTGCCGGATTCTTCGGCGCGACAGTCGTCAATGGAAACCGGAAAGGAAGCCACGCGACCAGGGCGTGAAGGCCAAGAGCAGTACGAAGGAGATGCTGTACCAGAAGAAGAGCGCCCGGTGCTTCTTGACGCTGTTGGGAATCCGTCCGGAGCGCATTTTCCCGACATGGGCCAGCGCCAGCGCGATCAACATGCCCAAAGCATGAAAGATGGCGACAGCACGCAGCTCAGGCGTCCGCAAGATCGCCGAGACATCATGGAAAGCATTGTGCATCAGCGGCGACAGGCCAGCATAGAGCACAATTCCCAGAAGCGCCTCGATGTCCAGGATCGTCGGGAAGAGCCGGGAAGCGCGACGGTCAGCCGGCAGCCACCCCCCTTTGCCAAGCCATCCGGTGAGATGACGGAACAGCGCCCAAAGCCCCGCGAGCAGGACAATCCAGCGCATCAGATTGTGCAGATTTAGGACGACGGTGTAGAGCATCGCCCCAAGATACAAGCAGAACGTCCTGGACTACAGTCCCAGTTGCAACTGGCGCACGGGCTTGTCGAGCTCGACGTCCGGGTAGCTTCCCGAGAAGCAGCCGGTGCAGAAGTTGCCTTCCAGCTCGCGCGCCGAGGAGACCATCCCCTCGATGGACAGGTATCCCAACGAATCGATGTTGAGGTACTTGATGGTGTCCTCGATGCTCATGTTGGAGGCCAGGAGCTCGGACTCGGTGGGAAAATCCATGCCGTAGAAGCAGGGCTGCCGCACCGGAGGCGAACTGATGCGCACATGGATCTCGGTGGCACCGGCCTCGCGGATCATGCGGCACAGGCTGCGCAACGTGGTCCCGCGCACAATGGAATCGTCCACCAGCACCACGCGCCGCCCTTTGAGGACGCCCACGATCGGGTTGAACTTGAGCTTCACCTTGGTCTCGCGCCCGTGCTGGGTCGGATCGATGAAGGTGCGCCCGACGTAGTGGTTGCGCAGGAGCCCGATCTCGAATTTGATGCCGGAGCGGTGCGAATAGCCAAGGGCCGCAGTGTTGGAGCTGTCGGGCACCGCAATCACGACATCGGCGTTGGCCGGCTGCTCCATGGCGAGCTGCTTCCCCAGGCGACGGCGCACCTTGTCGCAAGAATGACCGAAGATCATGCTGTCGGGACGGGAGAAGTAGACGAACTCAAAGATGCAATGGGCATGCTTGCGCTCTTCGGCAAAGCGTACCGACTTGGTTCCCTGGGCGTCGATGACCAAGAGCTCTCCCGGCTCGATGTCGCGCACGTAGGTGGCACCCAAAAGATCGAAGGCGCACGACTCGGAGGCGACCAGCCACGTTTCGTCCAGACGTCCCAGGCACAAGGGCCGCACTCCTAAGGGATCGCGCGCAATGAGCATGCGGTCCTTGGAGAGAAGCAGCATCGAGAAGGAACCCTTCAAGAGCGTCAAGGACTGGCGAACAGCCTCGGCCAAGTCAGGCTCGGGGTTCTTGGCCACCAAATGCAAAAGCACTTCGGTATCCGAAGTGCTTTGGAAAATGTGTCCCTGTTCTTCCATCTCGCGTCGCAATTGCTTGGCGTTGAAGATGGTCCCATTGTGGGCCACCGAGAGGGGGCCGCGCTTGTGGGTGATCAGGAAAGGTTGGGCATTGGTGAGAAGCGAGCCTCCCGAAGTGCTGTAGCGCACATGCCCAATCGAAGCGCTGCCGGGAAGCTGCCCGTGCGCCTCAAGCTCGTGCGTCAGCTCGGTGACCAGGCCCATGCGGCGCGTCAGCCGGATGACCTGTCCATCGGTGGTGGCTACACCCGAACTTTCCTGTCCGCGGTGCTGCATGGCAAAAAGCCCCATCACCACGCTCTGGCAGGATCGCTCGCTGCCCCACACACCCATGACGCCGCATTCTTCGTGGATCTCGTCAACCATGGGCGCAAAATAGCTAACCCGACCCCCGTGCGACCGCTAGTTCGTCACTTTACCAAACCAAGCATGGCATCCAGCCCGGCAAACTGCCGTTCCAGCTCCAAAAGATCGTCGACCCAAAGCGGCGCCACGCGCGATGCCGTCTCCAAAACGTCAGCCGTCACACCTTGATTGTTGTAAAGCCCCACGGTCGCATCTTCAGAAGGGTGGAAGGGACGATTCCAAGGACGCCGGCGCGAACGCAGCCAGCGCGTGCGACGCCAGACCAACTGCCCACGAAGCTCCAGGAGCGCTCGTTCATCCAGGCTCGTGAGGCGGCGCAGCAAAGTCGGGATTTCAGCATCCGGAAGGGCGTACAAACCTTTGCGGACGGCCTTTTCAAGTTCGCCGCGCAGTTGCTCGGCACGCGAAGGCAGCGGCAGCCAATCGGCCTCCACGCGGGCTTCGGCACGTTCCTGGTGACGGGCACGACGCTCTTCAGCGCGCTCCACGGCGCGTTCCACGCGATCGGCCAAGCGTTTGGCCTGCAATTCAAGCCCACACACGAGACTGTCGCGGGCCGAACGGAGCATGGCCTCAATCCAGGGACGCATCGCTTCTTCTGCCGGCAATTCCCGGCAACGACCTTCCAAGGCCGTCAAGGCTTCGGAAAGTTCGCTCATTTCCCTTCCTGAGAATCAATACGAGCACAAAGCTCCACCAGCACGTCCTGAGTGCGCTGCGAGCTTTCCGCCAAGACGCCTTGCAGCGACTGCGAAAAGCCGGAGAGCACCCGCCCCAGAGCGTCGAGGAAGGCCTTGTGGTCCACCAAGCCGTCCATACTGGTCTGTCCGGGAGTGCCGGCATCGGCACAAACCTTCCCCGAAAGGGCTTCGGCGGCGCCCGTGAAGACCTCCACCGAGGCGGCAAATTCCGTCTGATTGGCGCGCAAGGTGGAAAGCGATTCTTCCAGGGTACGCACACTGCCTTCGAGCTTCTCGGGGATGTCGCTCAGGAGCGAGCCGGCGGTCTCCAAGTGCCCGGTCAACGACTCCAGCTGGGCACCGTGATTTGCCAGATGCTCAGCCAATGGATCCACGGCAGAAAGCGCCTGAAAGACCCGCTGCAGCGATTCTTCCTGAGACTTGACGGCCTCCCCTAGGCCCTCGGAAAGGCGATGGTTCATCTCGTCGAGGCGGGTGGGCAGGGAGTCAGCGATATTGTCCAGGGACTGCGCCAACGCCGTGAAAGCACGCGTATCCAGGCCCGAGGAAGACGAAGAAGAGGCCGCCGGGGTCTCCAGGCGAATGGCGGCAATGGCGAGCTCCAGAGCCTCGGCCTGTCCGACCAGCACCTGCGACAATTTCTGTAATTCCTCGGAAATGAACGCCTCGTGCCGCTTGCCGTGAGCGCCGGCCTCTTCGCGCAAACCTTCCAACGACATAGTCTGGGAGATGAGCGTCCCGCCCAGCTTCGTGAATTCGTCGCGGACATCCTCGAACTTTGCGGAGATCTCGGCCAAGAGTTCCAGCGAGCGTTCCCCGTCGCGCTCCGAACGGATCCGCAGCGCCTCAAGAGCCGCAAGCGGACGTTCGTCGGCAACGGCATCGGGCCGGACAGAAACCGCCATCTTCAACTCGTCGAGTCCCGAGACCACCGGCGCCAGATCCAGCGCGGGGCGGACACGCACAGCTTCGGCAATGGCTTGGCATTCCTGCGCAAGCGTTTCTCGGCTCTCCACCAAGACATCGCGGGTAGCCTGGGCATCCTTGGTGCCCGCGGCAACTGCCGAGAGAAGCTCGTCCTGCTTGGCAAGTACCGGCCCAAGGTCGAGCACGGGAATAGCTCGAACCGCTTCGGCAACCGCCTGACTTTCCTGTGTAAGCGCCTCCCGGTTCTGCACCAGAAGTTCGCGGGATGCCTGAGCGTCGCTGCTATGAGCGGCGGCAGCGGCAGCTAAGCGATCATCCAGCTTGGAAAGAACGCCGCCGTTTGCCTGCACCGCAGCCTCAAGCCCGGAAAGGTCCGGCTTGGCATTCCCGATCTCGCGGGACAATTCCTGGGAGGTACGACTGAGTCCGGCATCGACAGCGCGAATCGCATCTACCACAGGAGCGATGTCGGTGCGGCTTTCCTCCAACTTTCGTGACAATTTCTGTGTTTGCTCCTGGACAAGATCCGGCAGCGTCTTCGTCAGGTCGTCTAGGCGATCAGCGAGGTCGCGCAAGGCTTCGTCAGAAGCACCGGCGGAATTCGCAACGCCGCCTTCGTGAGGAGCCAGCGCCGCGCAGACGGCACCGGCAAGCAAAGCCGAAGCGACCCACAGCAGCACGCCGCCGTGGGGCGCCGCAGTAGCGGCCACCACAGCTCCCGAAACGGCGCCGAGCAGGGTGGTGGAAACGAGGCGGATGTTCATGGGGTTCCTTCCCGAGTGGTTGGTTGCAGGAATCCTTCGCCCAGAAGAAAAAGCGCCCAGCGCTTCTCACAGGCGGTAAGCAGGGATTCCAACAGAATTTGACAAAAATCGACAACATCGCGGCCGTAACCGCAAAGCCCCGCGCCGGCTTCTCCGGGGCGTTCCCAAGGGGTTCCCAGACGCGAAAAAAGTTCCTCGGCGCTGCGGCCCTCCAGCTTGTCCCAAGGAAGGATCCGGTCGCAAAAAGACTGCTCAGTCAGGATCGGCATGCGCAAGCGCCATAGGTTCAACCGCTTGAAAAAGGCGTCGCGGGTACCTTCTTCAAGGAGCGGCAGCATGCGGGCACGATTTCCCGGCAGCGGCTGCTCGTGCCAGCGCTTAGCGAGATTCTCCTGCAAGTGCTCCAGTCGGCTGTGCGCCTGCACCAAGTAGCGCTCGCACTCGGCGACCAAGGCGTGGTAAGCGACATGAAAGACGGCCCGCGCCTCCCGCTTGGTTCCCTTTCCCGGCAGCTTCCAGATTCCTGGGGCAATTTCCGTGAGCCATTCGGCCTGCAGGAGCTGGGTGCCTAGAGTCTCGAAGCCGAGGCGATGCGGAAGATCAGCTCGCACGCGATCTAGCCGCGTCTCGATATCGGTGCGCAGGGCGTCGAGACGCAACCGGAAAGAAGCAAGCGCCTGAGGGTCGGATGGCAAAATTGCCTGATCGCCAGCATCCAGGCCTTCTAGGGCCGAACGCAAGACCACCGCGTGCCCAGCAGCCAATTGGCCAGATAACTGCGCATACGCCTGCTCTGCCGCTGGCGTGGCGAAGGAAGTGGGCGCAGCGCGCAACTGCTCTAACGCCGCATGCAAATGTCGTACACAGGTCTCGATCGCTGGCCTCCGGAACAGTGGAAGGATCGCCCAATCTACCAAACGGGCGAAGGCTCAACGGGCGAGCTTATGAGGTTCTTGGCCGGCACCGAGTCATTCTGACAGTAAATTGTGTTTGTGCCTATACCCGATGAAGCATGCCGATCGGCAATTCTTAAGAAGATCCCCTCGCAATGGCTGCATGACGATCTCGTTTTGCCGCACAACATCTACAGTCGCGAGGGAGAACTTCGCATGCGCGCAGGCACGCGGCTCACGACCGAGCACCTCAGCACCCTGCAAGATGGCTGGATCCGCGAGGACGCTCCTCCCGAAGCCTTGTTGCGCATCCAATGCCCGTGGAGCCGACCAGGGCGCCGGCCTGGCGTGCTGCTCAATGTGCGCTCTCGTTTTTTTGCTTCCGTGGAACGAGTTCTTCTCGATTTGGATGAAACCTTCGTCGCCATTCTTTTCCGGCACGAAAAGCGGCAGGCCGAACGCATCCTGGAAATCGCCTCGGCCATCCAAATGGCACTCACTCAGGATAGCGAAGCCTTCTTGGCCGCCCTGGAGCTTTTTGAAGGCGCTCACTATGCCCTTCTTCACGCAGTGCATTCGGCCACGCTATGCGAGCTTGTCGCGCGCAGCATGGGCGAATCCGATGGAGATCGCCGCATTTTGCAAGCCGCTGCATTGACGCGAGATCTTGGCTTTCTCGGGCTGCAGGAGATCTTTGATCGCCAGAGCGGAAAGCTGAACGACCAGCAGCAGCAGCAACTGCACTGGCATCCGCGAGTCAGCAAGCGCTTGCTGGAAGAAGCTGGGGTAGATGATTCTCGCTGGTTGCTGGCGGTCGAGCAGCATCACGAACGCCTCGACGGCAGCGGCTATCCAGAGGGAGCCTTGGACGAAGCGATTCATCCCTGGGCTCGCATTCTCGGGATCGCCGACATCTATTCGGCCATGACCAAGGAGCGCGGCTATCGCGACGCCGTGCAGGGAACCAGCGCGATCCAAGAGATCTTCGCTCGCCGGGGTGCCGAGGTCGATGCTGGCCTCACAGGACGCTTCATCGGTATCCTGGGGATATTCCCGCCCGGCACCTTCGTACACCTCGCAAACGGCGAGACGGCTGTGGTGGTGCGCCAAGGGCAAAGCCCACGCACGCCTCAGATCAAGTCCATTGCTGGCGCAGACGGACATTTCTTGCCCATCGCCGTGACTCGCGACAGTGCCGATCCGGCCTTCGCCATCGAATCCATCCTCCCCAAGCGCAACGAACTTGTCAAGCGGATCACCCATCGGCAACTGTGGGGAGATCCCGAGAAGATTCAGCTCAAGTCGTCATTCCCCGTCTGACGACCAATCCTGGCGCCGCGACTCTTTCTTGGCGGAATGCTGCGTCTTGGCGATTCGATGCCTTCGCTTGGAGCCCTTGGTCGGCTTGGTCTCCTTGCGAGGCTTAGGTCGAAAGTTGAGCGCCGCCACGCGTTCCCGCAATTTTCGCAGGCAGTGGAGCTTGTTGATGTGCTGGGAACGGTCTTCCTGCGACTGCACGACAACGCCGCTCGGCTCATGTCGAAGGCGCACGGCACTTTCCGTCTTGTTGACGTGCTGACCGCCCGGTCCGCTCGAGCGGAACGTCTCGATTTCGCACTCGTCCAACAGATCTTCATCGGACTCTGGCAGGACAATGCGTACGGTTTCGCCCTCTTCCATATCTTCAGAAATTAGCTTGCTGCGTTCCTCTATGACAAAGACTCCCATCAGCCGTGAAGGCTACCAAGCGCTGCGTGACGAGCACGATCAGCTCATCGATACGGAACGCCCACGCCTTGTCGAAGAGGTGGCTTTTGCCGCCGCTCAAGGCGATCGTTCCGAAAATGCCGAATACATCTTCGGCAAGAAGCGCCTGCGCGAAATCGACAAGCGCATCGGCTTTCTTCAGCGCCGTCTAGATAGTGTCCTAGTCGTCAATCAACTTCCCAACGACACGGGCATGGTGCGCTTCGGTGCCACCATCGACCTTGAAAACCTGCAAGGCAAGTTGATGACGATTACCCTAGTCGGCAAAGACGAAATCGATCCGATGGCGGGCCGCTTTTCTTTGGAGTCTCCCATTGGAAAAGCCCTCCTAGGAAAGCGCCAAGGTGAGACCGCCCTCGTGAACACACCTAAGGGGGAAGTCTCTTGGATTGTTAAGGAGATCCGCTACTCGTAGCCGTAGCGTTAGCAATCCATAGCAGGGATTGTTGATGCCGAAATCTTGTAAACACGAAAAAGGGAAAGCTATTGCTTTCCCTTTTAAGTTGACAGTTTAGAGGTAGGAAGGAGAGGAAAGTCGAGCTACGGAACGAGTGAAGGAATTTCGCCTGGATGAAGAGGCTGGTTCCATTTCTCGCTAATTTTACTCCTTAGAAAGGAGGTGATCCAGCCGCACCTTCCGATACGGCTACCTTGTTACGACTTAGCCCCAATCAAAGATCTCGCTTTAGACGCTGCCCTCCTTACGGTTG